>Ga0134125_10000142_pt1 | contig 105009 bp, 98 predicted proteins | sample KB31751_FD_96464 | JGI IMG/M metagenome (GOLD analysis project Ga0134125, IMG submission 96464) | Terrestrial soil microbial communities with excess Nitrogen fertilizer from Kellogg Biological Station, Michigan, USA - KB3-175-1 | ecosystem: Environmental > Terrestrial > Soil > Unclassified ... | reverse complement strand
GTGGAAAGCAAGGCGGGAAGTAAATAGGAAATCGGCAGAAAAACAGCCATAACAGGAACAAAATAGCCGTAAAATCCTTTCCCCTGGGTGGGGTTACCATGCTCCGGAATCAGGGGTTACCATGCTCCGGAATCTACATGATTGAAGACAGAAGCATTCAACCAGGTTTTGTTACCGCCAATATTACGGCCAATAGATATAACGTCAGCTGAGTGGCATAAAAGATCCGAAGCTTGGCGACGGGTTGAAGGAGCTGCAGATGGATCTGGCAGTTCGACGCGTTAAGATTCCGCTTTATTTTTTGCTCCTGCCGGGCGCCGAACAGGAAGCCATTCGAGACCAGCGCCACAACCACTCCCATTTTGAGCTGGAACCATAACTGGCCATAGGTGTGGGTGATGATAAGGAGGCCCACACCTGACGAGATTAATAATATCCCGCCCAGCGGCAGGAGGCTGGATAAGCCCCATAGTTTTTTAAAGTAAAATTTGACGGCATTTCGGTCTTCATCCATAGAGTTGGAAAGCTTTTTAAAAGCGACGAAACTGGCGGCGGATGTTCCAGCCATTAGAGTAAGCCCTGTGAGGTGGATAACCAGCAAGGATTGAAAGAGCCGAAGCGTATTCATAATGTGTCGCCATTTTTTTTTGACAACACAAAATTCTACAAGGCCCTCGTCTTTTTCGTACACTCAGGTTAACTAATGGCTTCCGGAAAGGCGCTTTCGAATTCGGCTCAAGGATTGCGGCTTCACGCCTACATAGGAGGCAATGTAGTATTGGGGGATGCGCTGTGCGACTGCGGAATAATTGCTCAAAAAGTTCTTGTAACGTACTTCAGGCGTATCGGTGTAAATCGAGCCTACCTGCGCGGAAACATTTACGAAAACCGCTTCGATGCCCAGGCGGCCAAATCGCTCTCCGTATTGCACATCCTTATAGAACTGCTGGAGGCCGTCGAAGCTAATCTGCCATACCACACAGTCTTCCAATGCCTGTATGCTGACCAGGGAAGGCTTCTGTGGTAAAAAACTCGTATAATAACATACAAAATCTCCTTCCTTATTGAAGTAATTGGTTTGGTCCACGCCGTCCTTAGTAATGTAGTATCGAACCAGACCGGATTCTATAAACATGAGATAGCGACAGATATCTCCCGCTGTAAGCAAATGCTCCCCTTTTTTATACGTTTTTCGATGAAACAGCTTCAGTGCTATTGCTTCGTCTGCCGGTGAAAAGGGGATATAGTTCCTGATCGTTTGAATAAGCAGATCCACGCCCTTAAATTAAGGATTATCCATGTTGAACTACCAAATTCAATCCCATAAAGCCGCGGAACCTTTTGATGCCAAGCGTATTATGGAATGCCGTGAAAGATTTGTGACAGGAAATTACTGAAAAGTGCTAGTATAGAAATCCTTTATACCTGATTTTTGTCCAACGAAATATGCTGAATAGGAACTACACCATCTTGGGTTTGGCTGAAGACGAGTTCACGTCCAATCATTAAAGATTTTTGGCATATAAGCAAATCCGAGGTAAAAAACTCAACTGCTTTTCAAATGATAAGACAACTGCTGATCATAGCGGGCTTACTGTTTTCCGCAAGGTCTTTCGGGCAAAAATTGCCGTATCAGGATCCGACGTTGACCCCGGACGACAGGGCTAAAGACCTGATTGCCCGCTTGACACTGAAGGAAAAGGCCTTATTGATGCAAGACCAGTCTCCGGCCATTCCGCGGCTTGGAATTAAAAAGTTTAACTGGTGGAGCGAGGCGTTGCATGGACTGGCCAATAACGACAGCGTCACCGTGTTCCCCGAACCGATTGGCATGGCAGCATCGTTTGACGATACCCTGGTGTACAGGATCTTCGATGCCGTCTCGGACGAGACGCGCGCCAAATACAATGAAGCGATGAGAAATGGTCAGCAGAACCGGCGCTTTCTGAGCCTTTCCGTATGGACGCCCAATATCAATATCTTCAGAGATCCCCGCTGGGGCCGCGGCCAGGAGACATATGGCGAAGACCCATATCTTACCTCCCGGATGGGCGTGGCTGTGGTAAAGGGATTACAAGGCCCGGAGGATGCGAAGTATCGCAAGCTGCTTGCCTGTGCCAAACATTTCGCGGTACATTCGGGTCCTGAATGGAGCCGCCACACACTGAATGTAAATAATATCAACCCCCGCGACTTATGGGAGACGTATCTGCCCGCCTTCAAGTCACTCGTCAAAGATGCACACGTTCGCGAAGTCATGTGCGCTTATCAACGGATAGATGATGAACCCTGTTGCGGAAGCAACCGGCTTTTGCAGACTATACTTCGGGATGATTGGGGCTTTAAATATATTGTGGTGTCGGATTGCGGGGCGGTTACCGATTTTTATACCAGCAATAGGACGTCTTCCGATGCCTTACATGCTTCGGCAAAAGCGGTTTCAGCAGGCACGGACGTGGAATGCGTTTGGGCCGGATATGCATTCGCCAATCTGCCGGAGGCGGTTGCGCGGGGATTGGTCACGGAAAAGGAGATCGACAAGCATTTATTGCGCGTATTGGCTGGCCGCATGGAACTGGGCGATTTTGACGATGATACGCTGGTTCCCTGGACAAAGATCCCTTCCTCGGTGATCAATAGTCCGCAACACCGGGCACTGGCGGCAACGATGGCCCGCGAGTCGATGACACTGCTTAAGAACAAGAACAATATCCTTCCCCTGAACCGGGCTTTGCACCGGGTGGCCGTTATTGGCCCCAATGCGGACAATGGGCCGATGCTTTGGGGCAACTACAATGGCAAACCGGTGCGTACCATTACTATCCTGGACGGCATTCGGTCAAAGGTTAATTCCCGGGCGGTGGTGTATGATAAAGCCTGCGACCTCGTAGACAATAAGGTGACGATAAGTTACCTGTCAAAAACCTATATGGACGGGCACACAGGATTCAGCGCGAAGTACTGGAACAACCGGGACAGGCAAGGTAACGTAGCTGCTACCGGCCGGATCGGCAATCCCCTCAAAATGACGACCGCGGGTGACCATGAATTTGCGCCGGGCGTTGGGCTTGTTGGCTTCTCTGCCAGCTTTACAACGGAATTCCAGGCGCCCGCAACGGAGCAAATTGTCTTCAAATATGGCGCAACCGGATATTTTGAGCTCTTTGTTGACGGCGTCTCGCTCGCGAAGTCCAACAATTGGCGTACGCTGCCTTCACGGGTCCCGTTCAAAGTGGAAAGTGGGAAAAAGTACAAGATTGAGATCCGGTATGCCCAATTGAACGATTGGCAGGCTAATCTTGAATTCGATTTTGGAAAAGAGGTCGACATCGATTTCTCGTCAATGATCGACAAACTGAAAGGAGTGGATGTGGTGATATTCGCGGGCGGCCTTTCCAATTTGCTGGAAGGGGAGGAGATGCCCGTCAACTACCCTGGATTCAAGGGCGGCGATAGGACCGATATCGAACTGCCGCAGGTCCAGCGCGATTGTTTGAAGGCTTTAAAGGCTGCTGGCAAAAAGGTCATATTCGTGAATTGCTCGGGTTCGGCCATTGCTTTCACACCCGTGATCGAAAATTGCGATGCGATCCTTCAGGCCTGGTATGGAGGCGAGTCCGGCGGGCAGGCCGTGGCGGACGTCCTGTTTGGCGACTACGATCCCGCCGGGAAGCTGCCGGTGACATTTTACAGGAGCTCCGACCAGCTGAAGGATTTTGAGAGTTATTCGATGAAAGGCCGGACTTACCGGTATATGGACGATGCCCTTTTCCCATTCGGATTCGGGCTCAGCTATACCAGCTTTTCCATCGGGATGGCGGATGCGGGCAATCAGGTCGTAACGAAGGAAGCCGGTCTGTCGCTTGCCGTTCCGGTAGCCAATACGGGCAAACGAACAGGAACAGAGGTTGTACAAGTGTATGTCAGGAAGACGGACGACAGCAGCGGCCTTTTGAAGACGTTGCGGGGATTCAACCGCGTGACGGTACCGGCTGGAAAGACCGTGACCACGGTGGTCAGGCTTCCATACAGCGCATTTGAATTCTACGACGACCGGGAACTTCAAATGCGGGTTAGCCCTGGCGACTATGACGTATGGTATGGAACCAGCTCCGCCGACCGGGACCTGAAGAAGATCAGGGTTAATGTGCGGTAACCCCCGGCGCACCTTTGATCGCAAAGAGTTGGCAGAGCACAGACTGTCCTCCATATGAGAACCCAGGTCTTGTCGTCTGCTGAAAGCATATTGTTCGCGGACGAAGTTCGGCACAGATGTGCCCCATTGCCGGGTGCGCCGCAAAAAGCCTTCACCGGCCGACCCGGTATTCGTCATGGGCCAGTCGTTTGTAGCCAATTTCCGTCGTTGGTGGCTTTCCAGGTTCCAGGCCGGGAAAATGTGTAAATTGGATAAGAAAAATGACCCATGCCCTTACGCTGCGTAATCGTTGATGACGAGCCACTTGCTGTAGAATTGGTATCGTCCTACTGTGCCCAGGTACCTCAATTGACTGTCGTTGGCACCTGCGGCAGTGCAGTTGAGGCGTCGCGGATATTACGGCATCAGGAGGTCGACCTCTTGTTCCTGGATATTAAGATGCCGCGCTTATTGGGTACCGACTTCCTCCGCAGCTTACTGGTTCCACCGAAAGTAATCCTGGTTACCGCTTATCGCGAATACGCCTTTGAAGCGTTTGAGCTGGATATTGTAGACTACTTGTTGAAGCCCCTTTCGTTTTCACGGTTCATGAAGGCCATTCATAAGCTTGAACGGCTCCTGCCATCCGCGGAGGATGACGTTGCCGAACAGGCGGCGCCTTCATTCCTGTATTTCCGGGTAGACAAGGAATCGGTAAAGATCCTGCTGGACGATTTGTTATACGTGGAGAGTCGCCGGGAATATGCGCAGTTCTATCTTGCCAATGGCAAGAAGATATTGGTGAGGGAGACGATCAGTTCACTGGAAGAGAAGCTGAACCGGCACCGGTTTGTGAGGATCCATCGCTCTTTCCTCGTCACCGCGCATAAGGTAACGGCAATTGCAGCCAGCCAGGTGAAGATCGGGGACAGCGTCCTGCCGGTGGGGCGGCTTTACAAGGAAAACCTGCAGCGGATTCGCAAGGCCGCTGAAAAATGATTCACCATGCGCGAATTCATCCTTTTCCCGGTATGTCCATCCCGCTGTCTGCAACCCTTTATGGTCGTGTCTCGCAAGGACGGAGCTCTCTTTCAAAGGTAAAACTAACCCGGCGGCTATTCGTAGAGGAACAAGGGAGTTCGTGCCGTTCGATCAGTCATCTGTATGAATCGAATGTCCCGATGACAGCCGGCCAAGCCGGTTACCGCCCGAGGGTACCAGCCGCAATTGCGGGTCTCGTGCAGGAAGGTCGATCGTCATCCATACGGAATGCTGGGTTTCACTTTGCTCCCGGCTAAAATGGTGGCGTCCCGGATACAGCAGGTGCAACCTCCTCTTGATGTTGGCGATCCCTATTCCATCCGCATTTGCAGCATCTGTCGAACCTACGGCACTGTTTACAACGCGGAAGGAAAGCTTGTCGCCCTCCACAGTCAGGCGGATAGCCACCCACACCTTTCCGACTTGCTCGGACGCGCCATGTTTGAAAGCATTCTCGATCAATGGCTGGAAGAGCATCGGATGGACGCTTCGATTTTCGTCCGCAGCTGTAAAGTCGGCCTGTATCTGGAGACGGTCGCCATATCGCTCTTTTTCCAGTTCAATATAATCCCTGCAAAATTCCATTTCCTGCCGGAGCGGGACTTCGGCGATGGGCCCTTGTTGAAGGACGTGATCCAGGATAGCATTTAGTTGAAGCAACATGGCGGGCGCCTGCGGGGATTTTTTCAGAATGAGGGTATATAGATTGTTGAGGGTATTGAACAGAAAGTGCGGGTTGAGTTGTGCCTTCAATAATTTAATCTCTGCCTCAGTCGTCTCCGACTTCAGGTGCATTTTTTCCAACAATTCAACCCTCCAGAATTTGTGCATTCGAAGAAACACGGCGAAACCAACGGCAACCTCACTGACAATGATGGGATAGAAGTCGAAGAAGGCAGGCAGCGCCTGCCGCAGGGTTGGCCTTGGACCTGGAGGCCAGCAATGGGGGTAAACCAGGTAGACCCGTGTCAGGAAGGCCAGCGGAACCGTGACGATTGTCCAGCAGGCGAGCAAGGCGAAAAAGGCCCTGTATCTGGAACGCAGCAGGAAGCGCTCCACCAGCCAATACAACGTTACATACGTGTTCAGCATGATAAAAGGCATATAACGTATGGCGTCCTGAAGGCCCCCATCAGGTCTTGGCTCCCAGTCGAGGTTAACCAACGAATAACCGGCAAGGTAGATAAGCCAGAAAAGCAGGTGCCTGGCCAACCGGCGGCGCCAGTCATTACTGTTTAAAAGGTCTACAAAAATTGGCAACGGGCTCGTGTTGTATTAATAATCAAATATGGCATACCGATATAACGACGCAATGGGCTGTTGACCGTCAGCGTGCTTTTTCGCGGCCGGTGGCTCCAATTCTATTGTCAATGAGACGATATCTTCCGCTTCACGCTCCTTCCGGTCGAATGTCATCCGGCTGCCGTACAGTACTTGAAGTCGGTCAAGATACTCTCGCGTACTCGCGTTGGCAGCGCGGACAGGCTGCAAATCGGCCAGCCGACGCGCGCTCTCGATCACCCGGACAAGCAATTGACTGCCATCTATTGAGAACTCAAAGGCCATCCATGCGCCCGCTTCTTTAGCCGGCCGTTCCGGAAAAGCATTTCCGATCAGCGGGAGTAACACCAGCGGAGCAATACGTCTTCCGGCAAAGGATCCAAACGTATCCACAGAGACTTCCAACCAGCTGCCATGGCGTTCGGATTCTAACGTGATGTACTCTTTGCAGATAGATATTTCCCGCTCCAATGGCACTTCAGTCTCCCGGCACTCGTATAGAATGTAGCTAAGAACCGCGGATAGTCGCATGAGCAGTGGAGGCGCTTTTTCCGAGCCTGCCGTCAAAAGACTGTGTAGATGCCCCAGCGTGCTTTTAAGAAAGGATGGCTGGATTTGCGCCTTCAGCAGCTCCAACTCGGCACGGGCTTTCTCCTGGACAAGCTGCAATCTCAGCCAGGCCTCGGCACGCCAGAACTTGTAGATCTTGATGAAGACGCCTATTCCGGTGGTCAGGTTGACCACCGAAAACAGTACCGGATCGAAAATTGTTGCCAACACTTGCCAGGCGGTTGCAGGACGGGGATAAGGCAAAGGCGGAAAATAAGCGTAAATGAACCGATAACCCAAATAGAAGCCGATGGTAAGACAACCAACCAACGAAAGGCAATAGCGTAGAAAAAAGGGCCAATATTCAAATCGCATCAAATAACGCGGTGCCAACCGGTAAAGGATGAAATAGACAAACGAAGCGTTAAGGGGTAGGAACAAGAGCGCCCAAAGACAGGCGGCGGCAGCGGAAACCTGCACCATCATGAACCGGAAAAGGGTGAAGTAGAGAAGCCACAACAGCAAATGCCGCCCAAGCCGGTATCCCGACGATTTGCTGTAGACCAAATAATCCAGGAACCTCACCATGATAAACAAGGTAAGAAATTCCGGCGGTTGATGGAAGGAATGCCACCAACGACAAAAAATGGCTACCAACGACCGGGCGGCCTTCTCTTAGTCCCAGGTAACGGTAAAGGCCAAACCACCACGAATCTATAAATAGGTTATGCCGGAGGCCCGTATCAACTCGCCTCAATGGAAAGACGTCTTTCATTGCATTTTCGCGAGCCATTCATTTACCATGTGAGGAGCAAGCGCCTCAAGCTGTGCAACGCCGTCGAGGTTCTTGCCTCCTTCTTTGTAATTATCCAGAACCTTCCTTATAAGCTTCAATTTCAACTTCGGGTAGATCATATAACCGAGCTGGGCAAACTGGCATTGATACCATCCATAATTTGCCGGGCCAACGCCCAAATATATATGGTCAAACGCCTCGATCGTTTTGTACTTCGCTGCTGCATCGTGCGGCTGTAAGATCTGCTGCAGTTCAGGCGCCAATTGGCTTTCTTTGACATAGCAAATCAGGAAATAGGTTGCGAGGAATTCATTAAACCATTTTTCTTTATTGATCTTATTTACCGTAAAGAAAAAATAATGACCCAGCTCATGTAATGGCTGGTAGTCCAGGCCGCTCAAGACGCTGTCCGGCGTTTCCGGTATATTTTTAGCGCCGCTGAGCTTTGCGAGGGCGGTCTTTTCGGCAGGTATCACGAGGATGTCATAATCAGGATCATAAAAAGGCATGCCATATGGGAATCGGGAACCAAAATTTGCCTTTCCCCAATCTGCCTCGTCCAGCAGATAGAGATGAACCGCAAATTCCGCCCCCGGGAACGCATTTCTATAAAAATCAATACAATTGCTCACCAACCGCTGTACTGTTTTTGCCCGGATATCAAAGCCATGGCTGTAATAAACCTGCGTGCTTCCACGCAATTCAATCAAGCCCTCACTTCCAAGGACTGAATCGATAGTTTTTTTGTTTGACTCCATACTGTCAATTTTCTGTGCAAAAGCCGGAAGGCTTCCTGCAAACAGGGCTAACCCAAGTAGCCATCGGACGGCGAGACGCTTTTTAAATGCCATAATACCTGATATTCGTTCAAGTTTTCCGATTTCACAGGAGTAAAGATATGATGGATCGGCCTCAATCGAGGATTCCGGCCAATGTTTCCCCTTTTTAACCCGAACTGTGAGGCCACGTTTGCAGGTCATCAAAACCATTCAATAATTTCCCCCGATCGTCCTTCCGTTCAGTCCGGTGAACGGGGACCCGAGCGCCGGCAGTCGCCGTGGTATTTTCGCCAAACCGCTGGTATCGGTGAGCGATCGGAGGAAAGCCACGAGGTCTTTCTTTTCAGTCGCGGTGAGATGCAGTTCGACGGGCAAGATCGTGAAAAAGGGCAAAGGTCCCATGGTGGGACGATAATCCCTTCGAAACTGCGTCCCCGCCGCACGATCGTAAAAATCGACGACTTGCTCCAGCGATCTGTACACGCCGTTATGCATATAGGGAGCGGTGAGAGCGACATTTCGGAGGGTCGGGACTTTAAAGGAGAATCGGGCAAATGAGTCGCCATTCATTTTCATCAGGCCTAAATCAGGATCAACCGCGTATTTTTTCATGGTATCCCGTACCGGTACGCCCAGGGAGTGATGATCGGAGATGTCATAAAAAGGCGGAAGGGCGCCATTGAACAATGGTGCAATATGGCATACGCCGCACCTGGCCTTGCCCATAAAGATGTTGAAACCGGCAATTTCCCGCTCGTCCATCACGCTGGTATCCCCTTGCACATATCGGTCGAAGCGGCTGTCAAGGCCAATCAACGTTCTTTCGTAGACAGCGATGGCATTCTTGATGGCATTCCGCGTGATACCCGTCCGCCTGGTTTCCGGAAAGGCCGCGATGAAAAGGCGTAAGTATTCGGGACTGGCGTTCAGCTTTTCTATGATGTGTCCGAACGAACTATGCAATTCTTCCTTGTTGTTGACGACCGAATCCAGTTGGTCTTCGAGCGATCCGGCCCGGAGATCCCAAAATTCTTTTTTTTGAAAGCCAGAATTGATGACCGTTGGAGAATTGCGCGGAAGCGGGCGCATGGAATAGGAGACGCTTTTCGTTTTCCCGTCGGTAAATGCCAGCGCAGGCTTGTGGCAGGATGCGCAGGCGCGCCGGTTGTTGCCGGACAGAATAGGATCGAAGAACAGCAGTTCGCCGAGATCCGCTTTTTCCCTGCTGTAATTGCCGCCTGTATCGGGTGCGAAGTAATCGGCGTTGAACGCGTCTTTGTTGTAAATGTCGGGTGCGTCATGCCGGATAGCCGCCCGATTTTTGATAAAGGGGACGTTGAGCGCCGCTTGCAGCGCAATCAAAAAGCGGCTGGCTGCGATCAGATGGTTGCGCAGAAAATACATCCGGTTGAAGGAACCGAAGGTTTTGTTGGCTGCCAGATAGTCCCGGATGCCGGATCGAAGTGACGCCCACCTGTTGCGGAGAGGCGCCTCCCCGACCGGCAGCGCCCCGACCAGTTCCGCGGTGTAGTCCAACCAGCTATCCAGTGAGCCGCGCAGCGATGGCAGTGCCGCCTCGTCGATAATAAAGTCGCTGTTGGCCAGGTCGGTGGTGCTGATCCGGAAAATCTCCAGGCGGAGCGCGTCGAAAAGCATGGGTACGGACATATTTTCCAGGTAGTGGCTTCGCGAATACTGCGCCAAAACCTTCCTGTATGCACTCGTCGCCTGTCGGATAAAATTGATCTGACTGACACTGTCCCCGCGGGAAAAGCTCCTGGTCAGCTCGCTATCGGGTTCATTTCCAATAGGTCCCTGGAACAGCCATGCGTCGGGGATGCCGTTAAAGAAGCCGCTTTTGTCGTTATGTCGAAATTGGAACGGCCCGGCAAGATTCCGGTAATAGAGGTCAGGTTGGAAATAAATAAGGAAACTTGTCGCGCGTTTGAAATAGTAGGCCAATTCTTCATATTTTCTTTCCCTGGTAGCGTAGCCGCTGTCATAGAAATAGCGGGGATATTCCAGCAGGAAGGAATCGAGCGATCTTTCCCGCCCGGAATATTCTTTCGCGATCGTGGCGACGACTTTCGACAGGTCTGCCTTGGGTATCTTTCGCGGAATAAGGACCGCCGCGGACAATACCATGCAGAAGAAAGTGATGGCCTTTTTCATGGCCTAATGTACGGTCAGCGGGAACCGGCGCCTCTCGCTAATCGACAAACGGCAGGCGACAATCGACAGATGACCATACCGCCCCGATTCCGCCATAACGGTATTTCTGCAATTCTAAACTTCTAATCTTCAACCAGTTGTGAGGACATGCCTGGCACGATTATTTACTTGATACCGGAAACGCCAAGCTATGGAAAAGAATGACAAACGCCCGAACGTGCAAGGTTACGCTGAACGGCCCGTAACAGACGATAATCTGGTAAACCGCCCCAATCTGAGTGGACAGGAACCGGCAAACGCGCCCAGCCGTCCGGAAGAGGCAAATCGCGCCGAAGCGCTGAATCGCGCTGAAGAGCCCAACCCCATCACCGATCCCCAGGAAAGCATGGAAGGTCCCGTCTCCTCCTTCATTCAGGGCATCAAACATCGGGCGGAAAAGAACGACGACGAGGAGCAGGAAGAGCACCGATACAAAGACACGCACACCGGCGGTGATTTTATCAACAAATAGGGGAGGACTATTTTTTGTACATTCGGCATGCAAAACCAATTTTCCGCATGCCCCCCCAATCGCCCTTCTTCGGCGGGTCGATCCCGGCCAACTATGACCGCCATATGGGTCCGTGGATCTTCGAGCCTTACGCAGCAGACGTAGCTGCCCGCATCGCCAGGGAGCCGCCGGCGCAAATCATCGAGATCGCCTGCGGGACGGGACGCGTCACGGCGAATCTTCAAAAATTGCTGCCGGGAGCGAAGATCACCGCGACGGACTTCAACCCGGATATGATTGCGGTTGCCCGCCGCCGGGTGCCGCAAGGGTCGATCCATTGGCAAACTGCCGACGGTCAGCAACTTCCGTTCGAAGACGCCAGTTTTGATGCTGTGATCTGCCAGTTCGGCCTGATGTTCATGCCCGATCGGTCACTGGCCTTGCGCGAGATGTTCAGGGTGCTGCGTACCGCAGGGCGTGTGGTCTTCAGCACCTGGGACCGGCTGGAGGGCAATCCCGCCTTTCTCCTGGCAAATGACCTGGTGGCCGAATTTTTTCCGGACGAGCCGCCGCAGTTCTTCCATCAACCGTTTTCTGTGCATGGCGAAGACGTTCTCCTGGGTATGGCGCGGGACGCCGGTTTCAGGGAGATCCGGGTCAGCCTCGTTCCCATGATCGGCGAAGCGGAATCGGCGGCCTCTGTCGCAAGCGGCGTGCTGGAAGGGTCTCCGATGTACGACGCGATCGTTAATCGTGACGCTTCGTTGCTGCCGCTCATGTTGGAAGCGTTGGAGGGTAAACTGCGGGAAGCGTATGGCGACCGGCCCTTGAGAAGTCCCATGCAGGCCTGGATCGTCGAGGCTGTAAAATAGTTTGTTCTTTGGCGCGCTTCCCTGCGGTCAGCGATTGAGGTCTTCGAGCTTTTTTTTGAGGTTGCTGAAGGTCTCGATCGGCGCGCGGGTGGAAAAATGATTCAGGATCCACGCTGGCACTTCGCCGCCCGGATCGATCTGAAGGGTATACTGCAAGTGGATCTTATGGGCGGATTCCGTCCGAACGGTCCAACAGGCCCTGGACATGGGGACGCGGACGAAGTCTTTTTTCTCGGGCCGGAAATTTTTCAGACCGACAGAAAGCACGGTCATGCTTTGATCGGCGGCATTGAAATTCAGTTTGAGGTCTGCATAATAGTCCCTGTCCTCCGCGGGCCAGGGTGTCCCGATCACGGCATAATAAACGACCTCATTTCGCCCAACTTGTTGGATAATATTGGTATTACGCGTTGAATATACCCAGTCCGGGTATCTGTCGACGTCGCGAAGAATGGCGGCCAGTTGTTCCACCGTACCGGGGAGGTCCAGGTCGACTCTTGTGTCGTTGAACCGGGAACAATCGGAGCGGCGACTGTACACATGGATCCCGTCTTTATCCGATTTCAGGACCCAGTCGTTCCTGTCAGCGGTGAAGGCGGGAAGGGTTAGCAGGCAGATCAACAAGGCCTTCATGCCTGTCAAAATACAATTAAATTTTCGGTTCCGCCAGCATTTGGGACCAAAAAAACCCGCCGGTCACCGGCGGGTTAATACATTCAAATTCATTCACTACGGCACATTACTTATCAGGGCTCCAGCACAGGCCGGATGGCCTTCATAGGATTCGAATAGTTGGATGGCCTCCCATCAGGATATTGGATCGACAAAGGCGGTGGTTATTCGGAAATATTGGACGTTTTTGCCTTGTTGATGCAAAAATGCGCCGGAGAACCGGACCGTCATAATTTTTTGGGCGACGATTCGGGAACCTGATCGGTAAACTTAGCGGGTGTTACGCACAAACCCCTATGGCTGGTAGTTTTACGCGCCGTCAACGTACAATTACGAATCTTACCCTTCCCGGGTAAGCCGGCGCAACGCTTCAGAAAGTTCCTGAACAGGTGTATCCAGTACCACCGCGAGGATTCGCTTCAGGAGCCGGAAGTCATTTGGCTTGGTGACAAAGGCAAGCGCCCCGAGGTCGCGGGCCATGCGTATCTCGCCTTCATGTGAGGAAGTGGTGTACATGATAACGGGCAGGTTCTTGAGTTGGTCATTATTTTTGAAGGAGGCGAGGCATTGCAGACCGCTGAAGACAGGCATACTGATGTCAAGGAAGATCAGGTCCGGCAGGGCGGCCCCGCGGTTAGTCAGGTTATGAACCGCCTCTTTCCCGTCATTGGCGAATTGCAGGTGAACGGTAGGGTCTACTTCTTCCAGGGCATCTCTGAAGAGCTCTACGTCGTCCATGTCGTCGTCGATTAGAAAAATGCTCTGCATAAGGTTTCATTAAATCAGATGGCCGATGCCGCCCTGCAACGGCAGACTGACGTGAAATTCGGAACCTTCTCCTTTTTTGCCGGTGGCCCGGATCTCGCCTCCATGCCGTTGAACAATTTTTTTGCATAGCGAAAGGCCAAGGCCCGTGCCCTCATATTTGTCTTTGGCATTGAGGCGCGAAAAGGTGTCGAAGATATGTTCCGACTGGTCCTGATCAAAACCAATGCCGTTATCCGCAACCTGGATCACCGCCTGGTCTTTTTCTATCGCGGAACTGATATCGATACGGCAGGGCGTTTCCATCCTTGCAAATTTTAGCGAATTGTTAATCAGATTGTAGAAAAGTTGGTACAATAGTAACGGCGCGCCCTCGACCGTCGGCAGCCGGGAATAGTTCAGCTTGGCCTTCTTTTGCAGGATGAGAAGCTCCAGGTCGGATTCGATCGACCGGATCACTTTGTCGAGGTCGACGGGCTCCGTTTCCTGCTGCGTCGAATTGATCGTGGAAAAATGCAGGACCCCTTCGATCATGGTCAGCATCCGGTTGGCGGCGGAGTCGATCTTTTCAAGGTACGCGCGGCCTTTTGCCGAGAATTCCGTTCCGGGGTCTTCCTGCAGTCTGCCGCTGTATACTTTGACTTTCCGCACCGGTTCCCGGAGGTCATGGCTGGCGACATGGGCAAACTGGCGCAAGTCCTCATTCGATTGCTGCAAACTCGTGTTGAGCCGGAGGAGTTCACCGGTGCGCTTCTTTACCTCAGCCTCAAGCAAGCCCGCATGTTGCTCTATCTTGCGGCGGGCTACGACGGTTTCGGTGACGTCCTCTACGACGATCATGATCCTTTCGACGACGCCATTGCGGTTCTTTAGAGGTTGATACGCGATGGTCAGATAGACCGTGTCCGTCCTGCCTTCCCGGAAGAGAAAGGTTTCCTGTTCGTGCATAGAAGCCGCCTCCCCCGTACGGCGGATGTCGTCCAGGAATGCTTTGTAGCCTTGATCCAGGGCTTCCGGCACGACGTCGAACATCGGCCGCCCCATTACTTCCTCGCGGGTATGGCGGATAATCGGGAGGTATTTGTCATTCGCCAGGTCGATGAGGTAGTCCGGGCCGCTCAGGATGATGATGGCAAAGGGAGCCTGCAGGAGGAAACTGCTTAGTTCCTGTTCGACGAGCCGTCTTGCCGAGTTGATCCGCAAGTTCGCGTCTACGCGCGCGATCAGTTCGCGCGCGGAAAATGGCTTGACGAGATAATCGTCCGCGCCCGCCTCCAGCCCTTCCACACGGGACTCTTCACCAGCCCGGGCGGAAAGCAATATGACCGGCGTCGTTTTGAATTCGGGATGCTGCCTGACCTTTTGCAGCAGTCCAAACCCATCCAGTTTTGGCATCATCACGTCGGTGAGTATAAGATCGGGTTTGACGGAGAGCATTTTCAGATAGGCATCCTCGCCGTTGGTAGCGGATACCACTTCGTATTGCCGGGAGAGCAGCCGGCCCATATACTCCCGCATGTCGGCGTTGTCGTCGGCCAGCAGAACGATGAACTTTTTTTTCTCCCGGACCATATCCGTCTCGGACGGGATCGGGAGCTCGGGAAACCCCGCATGCGTCGTGGCATCGGGCAGCCATTGGAGCGATTCACTTACATAGACGGCCCGGTCGCCGGAGCCGCGGACAGTATCGGTTTCGGCAATCCTTTCAGGTGGCAGATGGCCTTTACCCGTGGGAAGTGTCACCGTAAAGGTCGAGCCGGTCCCGGGATGACTTTTCACGTCGATGCGCCCCTGATGGATCCGGACAAGCTCGCGCACGAGCGACAAGCCGATCCCTGTTCCCTCCTGGCTGCGTACCGATGCATTCTCGACCCGGTGGAATCGCTCGAAGATCAGGTCCAACTGACTCTCAGGGATCCCGATACCCGTGTCCTCCACGGAGATCCGGACTTCGCCTTTGCCCTCCCGGACCGATACGGTTATCGATCCCGCCATAGTATACTTGAAAGCGTTGGACACAAGGTTCAGGATGATCTTTTCGAACATGCCGGGGTCCACATAGACCGGTTGATCGACCTGGCCCGGCTCGAGGTGAAGTTGAAGACCGGCCTTCTCGATCGCCGAACGGAAGGAACTTGCCAGTTCCGCCGTATAGGCAACGATGTCGACAGGCGTGAAACGGCCTTCCGCACGGCCCGCTTCTATCCGCGAGAATTCCAGCAGGTTGTTTACCAGTTTTTGCATCCGAAGTGCATTCCGGTGTGCGACCAACAGGCGGTGCCTGTTACCGGCAATGTCATCGGCTTCGTTCATCGCTTCCTCGATCGGACCAAGCAGTAGGGTCAGTGGGGTCCGCAGTTCGTGGCTGATGTTGGAAAAGAAAATCGTTTTAGCCTGATCGATCTCGGCCAGTGCCTGAACTCTTTTCCTTTCCGCTTCCAGGTTGTGTATATTTCCGAAACTGGTGGTTACCTGGTCTGCGAGCAGTGAAAAAAAACCGGTATATTTTTCATCAGGCAGCCGATAGGGATTCAGACCGGTCAAAATGAAGCCGAAAGGGTCTTTCATCCCGCTCTGGATGATCGGGAGGATCACTGCCCGGGTGGGCGGGACCGACCAGGCGCCATGCGGGAGATTGCCAAGATCCCGGGCCGCGTCCTCCAGGATCTGCGGCTGTCTGTTCAGGAAGGATTTGCTGACCGCCAACCCAATCCCGGAATGGTCGTTCAGGGCTATCACCGGCGGCAGTCCTTCGGCATCACGGTTCGACCCGCCGGCTGCCCCTGGCTGTTCGGTATTATTGGCCAGAACGGCATGGTCGCCTGCGATCTGATAAAAAGCGGCGCCCGGAAAATCATGCGGGTTTTCACGGAGGGAGTCGATCGTCCTTTGAATAACTTCGGCGGCGGCCTGAGCGCCGGTAAGATTCTTGCCGAGCCGGGTGAGTGTGTTTAGCTGTCTTTCGCTAATGATCCTGTCCGTATCGTCTGTATTGAAACAGATCATGCCGGCGGTCCCGCCTGTGTCCCCCGGAATGGGCGTGTAAGAAAAGGTATAGTAGGTCTCCTCGGGATAACCGTTACGTTCCATCATCAAAAACTGGGATTCGACATAGGTTCCTTCGTCCATTTCCATCACCTGGCGAAGCATCGGCTCGATGGTCGGCCAGATTTCCCGCCACACGATTTCCGCAGGCTTGCCGAGTGCCCAGGGGTGCTTGCCGCGGACGATGTCCCGGTACGGATCATTATAGAGGTTGATCAACTCCTTTCCCCAGCCGATCCAGATGGGCTGCCGGGAATCCAGCATGATCCTGATACAGGTCCTGAGGTTCTGCGGCCAGGTGTGCACCGATCCGAGTAGGGTCGCCGACCAATCAAATTCCCGGATCCTCCGGCCCATTTCGCCGCCGCCGGACAGGAATTCAGGGATAAATGCTTCCTTTTCGTCGGCCTTGTCAAATCCGTGCTGCAAAATATGGGTTGATTTAGGTTAATATGACGCGCTTGCAAAAACAATGCCCTCCAAAAATAACCTGGAAATGGTTATTTTGCGGTATAATAAGTATGACGTATTTTTGCAGCTCGCCGACAGGCCGTCGCTAAATCGTGATTTTCCGCAATATCCTCCAAGAGTATATCCCGTTTGGGCCATAACCCCCTTTCCCCGTAGCAGCCTTCCATATCCTTGAACGGAAGCAAGCTTTAATTAATACAATGCACGTATGATGAAGATATCCGCGCTCTTGAGACATAGGAGTCTCCCGGTTCTCCTTGTAACCGTATTCTTCTCGGCTTCGTGTAAGAAGAATAATGACGGCCCTTTTGTTGCGCCGTTGGCCAAGCCTGCCTCGGACCTGGAACTGAACTCCTTCACAGCGGACTGGAGCAAGATCGGACCTGCTGTCAGTTATAATTTGTACGTCGCCACAGACACCGGTTTCACGCAGCCGGTGGCCAATTATAACCCGGCTTCGGTAAGGGCCATCGATCAGGTGGTGGCGGGTCTTACGCCCAAATCGACCTATTACTACAGGCTCCAGGCTGTGAATTCGGGCGGGGCGGTCACACCCTTCTCCAATACCGTGGCCGTTACGACCGCGGACACGCTGGACGACCACTATGTCTACATCGGCAGCGGCGACGAGAATTTCTATTGCCTGCTGGCGCTGAGCGGTACGAAGGTTTGGTCGTTCCCGACGAAGGGTGACATCGAGTCGACGCCGACTATGGTTGGCGGGTCGATCTATATCGGCAGTACGGACCAACGGTTGTACTGCCTCGATCCGTTCACTGGTAAAGTAAAGTGGAACGCGCTGGCCAAAGGTGCGGTTATCTCAAGCCCCGCATATAGCAACGGCGCGGTATTTTTTGACAGTTATGCTGGCTATGTTATCCGGGCGGATACGGCTAACGGACACGAGGACTGGAATATTCAGCTGAACGGTAGCCCTCAACTGCTTTTCTCCAGCCCTACCGTGGCAAATGGGCTGCTGTACGTGGGCGGTCAGGATCATAACCTGTACGCGATCGATCCCAATTCTGGTGTGCGGCAGTGGGCGGCGCCCACCAATGACACGATCAATTCGAGCCCGGTCTATAACAACGGGCTCGTCTATGTCGGATGCAGCGACTGGCATATGTATGCCTTCAATGCCAGCAACGGCAACCTGGTTTGGAGAAGCTCTACGGGTGACAGCATCCTTTCTTCGCCCACCGTCGTTAACAATGTTGTGTATGTCGGCAGCTTCGACAACGGCGTTTACGCTTTTGACGCTCTCAACGGGAACAGGTTCTGGCGCGCCCCGACCGGTGGCCGCGTCCAGTCCAGCCCGGTGGTTTCCAATGGTGTCGTGTACGCGGGAAGCTTCGACGGCAAGCTCTATGCTTTCGACGCGAACACCGGGAATCAGTTATGGAGTACAGCTACCGGCGGACGGATCCTGTCGAGTCCCGTGGTTGGGAACAGCGCGGTATATGTCGGTTCGGCCGACCATAATGTATACGCCTTTGACATCAAGACCGGCGCCATCTTGTGGTCCAGCCCTACCGGGGGGCGAATATGGATGGCTTCGCCGCTCGTCTATACATACCAGGGGCAGATTTACCGCGCGGGTGTCAGCGGCGACCAGCAATAGCAGACCCGTCCGCAAGGGAGTAAAAAGGCGGGATTGAAAATGTGCCGTCGGTGTCCTACATTAGTGGTGTGTTACCAAATCCATTCCGCTTTATCGCACTGTCCTGCGCGGCCGCTTTTGCAGCCTGCCATCCCAACGGGAAATTCGACTCCTGGCCCGCATACGGAGGGGTCTCCAACATCCACTATTCGAGCCTGCAGCAAATCGACACCGCAAATGTCTCGCGACTTCATCAGGCCTGGATCTATCACACGGGAGATGCCGACAGCAATTCCCAGATGCAGGTCAATCCGATCGTCATCGGCCACACCTTATATGGGATTTCCCCGATGCTGAGACTGTTTGCGATTGACGCCGCCACGGGACAGCTGAAGTGGAGTTTCGATCCTGCGTCGGTTGCATCGGTAGGTATTCGTTCCCTCAATGTTTCGCGGGGCGTGGCGTTTTACCACGGCAGCGACGAAGATCAGCGACTATTCTTTAGTGCCGGCGCTTCCGTGTATTGCCTCGATCCTGTGACGGGCCGGCTTTTGCCTGGCTTCGGCGATCATGGCCGGATCGACCTGCACGATAATCTCGGGCGGGATGTCAGCGACCTGTATGTCGCGGGGACAACACCGGGTATCGTGTACAAGGACTTGCTGATCATGGGCGACCGGGTCGCGGAAGAGGCCGATGCGGCGCCCGGCCATATCCGGGCTTACGATGTACATAGCGGGAAACTGCGTTGGATATTTCACACGATTCCAGGGCCGGGCGAGGAGGGTTACCGCTCATGGGATGATACGGCGGCCTGGAGGCATTTGGGCGGCGCCAATGTATGGTCGGGTTTTAGCCTGGACGAGGACCGCGGCATCGTCTTCGCGGGCGTGGGATCTTCCAGCTTCGACTTTTACGGAGGCCGGCGGCTGGGTGACGATCTTTTTGCCGACTGTATCCTGGCCCTCGATGCGGAGACGGGGAAACTGATCTGGCATTTTCAGACGGTGCATCATGATGTTTGGGATCGGGATCCGCCGACCCCGCCGGTCCCTGTAACGTTGAAGAAGGATGGGAAGGCGATCGCCGCGGTCGCACAGGTGACCAAGTCGGGATTAGTTTTCCTGCTCGACCGGACTACGGGCAAGCCGGTCTGGCCGGTCGTGGAAAAGCCGGTTCCGGACAGCAGCGAACTGCCCGGTGAACGCCTTTCGCCTACGCAGCCGTGGCCGACCGTCGTCCCGCCTTTCGCCAGGCAAACGGTGACGGCCGCGGACCTGAATACGCTTGTGCCCGATTCTTCCTACCAGGACATCCGCAGGCGGTTCGCGGGCTACCGCTCCGGGTGGTACGTTCCGCCAAGCCGCGAAGGAACGATCGTCTTTCCGGGTTTTGACGGCGGCGCCGAATGGGGTGGTCCCGCCTATGATCCGGAGACCGGTTTGCTTTACGCCAACGCCAATGAAATGCCGTGGATACTGACAATGGTGGATGCCCCGCCGCCGCCGCCGGCCACGGGGACTACAACCGTGGGAAAGGCAGCACGCGCGTTGTATGCCAGCAACTGCATGACCTGCCACGGAACGCGCAGGCAGGGCGGAGGCAACTATCCGGCACTCATTGCCATCAGCAGGAAATACAACCGGGGTCAGGTGCTTACGTTGCTTTCCACCGGTCGGAGAATGATGCCGGCATTCAGACAACTTAGCCAGGCCGAAAAGGAGGCGCTTGCTGCATATATCCTCGACGACGAAGGCCGTCAACGGAAGCCGTTCGTCGATCCGTCGGCAAAGCCCGTGGACCCTTATTCCCATTTGCCCTTTACGACTACAGGATATAACAAGTTTCTCACCAAAGAGGGATATCCCGCCATTCTGCCGCCCTGGGGCACATTGACGGCCATCGATCTGGACAAACCCGCCATCGCCTGGCGGGATACCCTGGGCGATTACCCCGAGTTAAAAGCGCGCGGCATCCACAGCGGAACGGAGAACTATGGCGGACCGGTGGTCACCGCCGGCGGCCTGTTGTTCATCGCGGCGACGAGTGATTCGAAGATCCGCGCCTTCAATAAGCGGACGGGCAAACTGCTGTGGGAGGCGGACCTTCCCGCCGCCGGTTTTGCAACACCCGCGGTCTATTCGGAAAATGGGCGGGAATACCTCGTAATTGCCTGCGGTGGCGGCAAACTGCATAAAAAATCCGGGGACGCCTATGTGGCTTTCGCACTGCCCTAAGGGCCGCAGCGGGAGCCCGGTTTCGGGACCAGGTCACCCGTCCTCCAGGCATCCTTTTGACCCAAAGCTGCGTTTTTGCTAATTTTAGTCCATAAAACCTTTTGCCGGTATGCAAAGAATTTACCAGGGGCCCGTTATCGCATTACTTCTCTGTGCTGCGCTCACTGCATGTCACAACAATAGCCCACAGTCCGCGCCGGCGACCGACTCGGCGGCAGCGCCCGCATCCACCGTATTGAAGGAGCAGACCGTTTCCGTCCCGGTAGGTGGGGATACGCTTATCTGTTATGTCGCTTACAACGATTCGATCAGGGGCAAAAGACCGGCTATCCTGGTGATCCCGGAATGGTGGGGACTGAACGAATATCCCCGCATGCGGGCCCGAATGCTGGCGCAATTGGGCTATGTGGCCATGGCAGTGGATATGTATGGCAATGGCCGGGTGGCGGACAGCCCTTCGGCAGCGCAGGCTTACGCCATGCCCTTTTACCGGAACCCGGAAAAGGCGAAGGTCCGGATCGATTCCGCGATGGCTAAATTGAGAACATTCGACGTGGTGGACACTGCCAAAATCGGCGCGATCGGCTATTGCTTCGGGGGCGGTGTATTGCTGAACACTGTCCGGCTTGGCGACGACCTGAAAGGGATCGTCAGCTTTCACGGGAACCTGATCGGCGTGCCGCCCGGTAAAAACCTCCTGAAGACCAGGATACTTGTCTGTCACGGAAATGCTGATCAATTCGTTACGCCAAAGGATGTCGCGCAATTCAAAAAGCAAATGGACTCGCTTGGCGCCCCATATACTTTTATAGGTTACGACAGCGCTACGCACGCGTTCACTAATCCCGCGTCGACTGCGACCGGCGAGAAATTTCACATGCCGATCCGGTACGACCCGAAAGCAGATACCGCTTCCTGGAATGCGATGAAAGGCTTCTTCGCGGACCTGTTTGGCAAATAGCGCCGGCCGTAGAGGAAATTCCCCATTTCGGTTTGCATGCTATTTGTACAGGAGAGTGTATGGCTACGCCGATCGCACTCGATGACACGCTCCATTGGTATAAAGATGCTATCATTTATGAGTTGCACATCAAGGCATTTTGCGACGGGGATGCCGACGGGATCGGGGATTTCCAGGGCCTGTTGCAAAAGCTTGACTATTTGCAGGACCTGGGAGTGACCGCGATCTGGCTCCTTCCTTTTTATCCGTCCCCCCTCAGGGACGATGGTTACGACATTGCCGACTATTACAGCATTAACCCTTCCTATGGGGACATCGGACAATTCCGCCACTTGTTGAAAGAAGCGCACAAGCGAAATCTAAAAGTAATTACTGAACTGGTCATCAACCATACGTCGGATACGCATGCCTGGTTCCAGCGGGCAAGACAATCGCCAAAGGATTCAAAAGAGCGGGCATATTATGTATGGACGGACGATCCCGGGCAATACAAGGATGTCCGGATCATTTTTCAGGATTTCGAACACTCCAACTGGACATGGGACCCGGTCGCCGGACAATATTACTGGCATCGTTTTTTCCATCATCAGCCCGACCTAAACTATGATAATCCGGCGGTGCAGGAAGAGGTGTTCCGTATCATCGACTATTGGTGTAAGATGGGCGTGGACGGGTTCCGGCTGGACGCCGTTCCTTACCTTTTCGAGCGGGAGGGAACCAATGGAGAAAACCTGCCGGAAACCCATGCCTTCCTGAAACTTCTTCGGCGCCACCTGGACGAGAAATTCCCGGGAACAGTGTTGCTGGCGGAAGCCAATATGTGGCCGGAAGAATCGGCTTCATATTTCGGCAATGGGGACGAATGCCACATGAACTACCATTTCCCGGTCATGCCGAGGATGTTCATGGCGCTGCAAATGGAAGATCATTATCCCATCACCGATATCTTCGATCAAACGCCGCCGATCCCGGCGACCTGTCAATGGGCGATCTTCCTGCGTAATCATGATGAATTGACGCTCGAAATGGTCACTGACGAGGAGCGCGACTATATGTATAAAGTCTATGCACGCGATCCGAAAGCCAGGATCAACCTCGGCATCCGTCATCGCCTGGCGCCGCTTCTGGACAACAACCGGCGGAAGATAGAATTGCTCAATTCGCTGCTCTTCGCCCTGCCCGGCACGCCGGTCATCTATTACGGCGACGAGATCGGCATGGGTGATAATTTTTACCTTGGCGACAGGGACGGGGTCCGGACGCCCATGCAGTGGTCGCCGGATCGCAATGGCGGCTTCTCGACGGCCAATCCCCAGAAGCTGTACCTTCCGTTGATCCTCGATCCGGAATATCATTACGAGTCAGTCAACGTGGAAACCCAGCGGAGCAATACTTCGTCGCTGTTCTGGTTCATGAAGCGGCTGATTGCCGTGCGGAAGAAGTTCCGGACGTTCGGACGGGGCGACCTTAAGTTCATGAATGTCGAGAACCCCAAGGTGCTGGTATTTACAAGGACCTACGAGGAAGAAACGCTTCTGATTATCGTCAATCTTTCGAAGTTCTCCCAGGCCGCGGAGGTAGACCTGATGGCGTACAAAGGATTCGTCCCCGTCGATATCTTCAGCAGGAACCGGTTTCCCGTGATCCGCGACGACGGGCTGTATTTCTTTACGCTCGCACCGCATTCCTATCAGTGGTTCGTGCTCGAAAAAGCCCACCCGGAAATGGATGAAGAGGCGCCACTGCCGTTAATGCTCATCCGCCATTGGGATGGCCTGCTCGAGGGTTCGTCCCACAAACAGTTGGAGAACACGGTGCTTCCCCGTTACCTGGTCCGGGCCAAATGGTTCATCCCAAAGGAGAGGAACCAATATGCGGTGTGCATCGCCGATTATACACTCAGCCCTTTCGCCGATCCGGCTGCTCCGCCGGTATATTGGCTCCTGCTGGAAATTACAGGTGACGACGGGGTTCCCGGTTTGTACCAACTGCCGGTATCGATGGTCCGCGAAGAGGCGGCGAAAAAACTAGCCGAGACCTTCCCGGAGTCCTTGATCGCCAACGTCCGGTCGGAAGATGGGGAAGGAGTGCTTGTGGATGCCTTTTATACAGCGGAATGGCAGGTTGCGCTGATCGAGAGGCTTGCCGCACACCGGCCCAGCCACTCTGCAACGGCACACGTCGAATTCGACGGCAACGGCCGGGTGAAGAAATACTTGCAGGAAGCGGTGGCGGTAGCGCCGAAGATCCATACATCGGATTTGTACAACACGGCGATTGCCTTCGACAATAACCTGTTTTTGAAGTTTTATCGCCGGGTCGAGCGATCAGTCAATCCCGACCTCGAGATGACCCGGTACTTATCCAGGGAAGGCGGTTTTGCATTCCTGCCGGCATTCGTCGGATCGATCGAGTGGAAGGACAAGCGCGGCGGTATCGTGCTGGGCCTTTTGCAGGAAATGGTCGAAAACCACGGCGACGGCTATGGATACTTCCTTGAAAGGATCAACAACTATATCGAACGGATCCTGGCCGGTGAAAAGAAGGACGATTCGCGACCCGGCTCGCCCCCCGGTTCCGCACCGGCACAACCTGTCCAGTTGGAGAGGCTTGGCACTCTCGCTGATCCGCTTGCTTTCGAAGAGCTTTCCGAGGCGATTCAGGTGTTAATTGGCGCTCATACCGCCGACCAGGCTCGATTGATCGGGCTTCGCACGGCGGAGATGCACCTGGCGCTGGCATGCGCGACGGGGAAAGAGTTCAAACCCGAACCGTTTTCACTCCACTACCAGCGGTCGCTTTTCTCCTCCATCCAGTCCCTGGTCCGGGAGACCTATCAAATACTTGGCCGTAACCGGGCTTCGCTGCCGGCGGAATTCAAGGACAGGGTGGAAAGGATGCAGGCATACCGCCCCGAGCTGCTGGCAACGCTGAAGCAGATCTATGCCAGGAAGCTCGATACGGTAAAGATCCGGATCCATGGTAATCTTCAGTTGCGTCAAATCCTTTTGACCGGAAAGGATATCGCGATCAATGACTTCAGCGGCGATCCGAACTTGACTTTCAGCGAGCGGCGGCTTCGCCGGTCGCCTTTCGTCGACCTGGCTTCAATGATCGCCTCCTTCCACGAGGTCGCGTTCCAGGGGTTCCTGTATAACCAGCAACTGCACGAAGCAGAGGCCCGGCGGTTATTGCCCATGGCGGGCTTCTGGGCGCACTATGTCAGCGGTTTCTTCATGCGTGCGTACAGAGAACGGACGAATGGGTCGGCGCTTGTTCCGGCACAGCAGGCGGACTTCGAACTGTTGATCCGGTATTTTCTCGTACAGAAGGCCATCGTAAATTTTTCGAGATACCTGAAACAAGATCCGCGGCGGCTTATCATTCCCGTTACCATGTTGCGGTCGGTGTTGCGGACCCAGCCCGACAATACGGCAAGCGTGCCCAAGCCAGGCGGTTCTCCTTCGGCCAGCGCTCCGTCGATGGCCAGCTGATCAGAACAGGGTGCCCTGGACGACCGCCGGTGAGGCCGGTCGCGCGGTGAATTCCCGAAGTCGCCGCACGCCTGTGCCCGCGCAGCCTGAATAAGCTCCGTCGATGGCATACAACTCCGTTTCGCGATCCCGGGAGGCGACTACGATCCTGGTTCCCGAGGCTTCCTGTTCGAACATCGCCCGGACGAGTTCCGGCCGGTTGTTGTCCCGCGACAAATGGGCAGGAAAGAGATGGCTCATAAAGGCCGGACGATGCTGGACAAAGAGGTCGAATGCCTGCCTGTTGGAGAGATGACCATGACCACCGCGGATTCGATTTTTTAGAAAATGCGGATATCTGCCCTGCTCGAGCAGGTGTTCGTCGTAATTCGTTTCAAGGAAGGCGGCGTGGCATTGCCGGAAATGGTGGATCAGCCCGTCGCAGACCCCGCCCAGGTCGGTAAAAACACCGATGCGAACGGAGGGCGAGGAGACCACGAAACTGCAGGGGTCGGCGGCATCGTGCATCTTGGGAAATGGCGTCACGGTCAATGCGCCGATCGCGACCGGCACAGCGGTATCCAATTTTCTCACCAGGTGTGCATCGGGCGGGGTTCGGAGCTGCTCCCGGGTGCCCTCGCTGATGTGGACAGGTAACTGATAGCGCCTGGATAAGACTTCCAGGCCCCTGATATGGTCATCGTGCTCGTGGGAAATGAAGATTCCCTTAACCGTCGATAGCGATAGACCCAGTCGCCGCATTCTTCGTTCTACTTCTCTGCAGGGTATACCAGCATCGATGAGTACGGATTCCTGTTCCGAGCCGATATAATAACAATTGCCGTTGCTGCCGGAATTCAGAGAGGCGATATAGAGTGTCATGCGTAGCGCAAAAATAGTCAAAATGGCCGACCGGCCGTCGGGCTGATTGCACCATCGACGACGCATGGATAACTATGTCGTTTGCGGCGGAAGCCGTCCGGCATGGACACATATACGCATGGCCGTCCTGAAGGGGCTTTGATTTCGACCGGATCGGGAATACGCATGGCGATGCGGCCACGGGCTCCGGGCGTTCCGGGGGCATGGGATGGATGCAGAGCGGAAGATGCCTGCGGCGGTAACGCAGGAGGAGGTGAAGCGGCTGCGAGGACCGCCGGAGGTGAAGCAATGGCCGGCGCCGCCGGCCGGGATGGCGGTGCCTGGGCGGGAAGGTTCGCGGGCAGGGCGGACCTGATCAGTCCGCGCCAGCCCAGCCAGCAGCCCAACAACATGAACATGCTGCCGTGGAGGTGGATGATCTCTCCCGAAGGGTAGGGAAGGACGAGGTCGGCGCGGATGCCGAAGGAGTCCAGCCCGTTCCTTACGACCTTTGGCAGCAGCGGGCTCAACGCGCCGAACAGGCCGCCGGCCGCCACTGCAATGATCAGCAAAAGCCACCACCAACCGAGTATTCCCCAGCCCGGCCTGCGAATCTCACCCGGTGGCTTCTCCCTGCCGCGACCGGTCCCTGTCAGGCCACAAAACATCAAAAATGCAAACCCCACCGGCAGCCAGTCGATGGTCAGCGGCGCTTCCAGCGGAATGTCCAGGAACACGACCATAGGACGGACGCCGCCGGCCAGGCCGAACAAAGGGAAAAAGGCGGCAATTGCCTGCTCCAATAATATGGAGATCAGCAACAGGGCGATCACCAGCAAGCGGTGCCCTCTCCGCGCGCTAAAGGAGTACATAAATGGTTTTTTCGGATGACTAACTTAGATTCGACCGTGTAGAGCGGTATTCATGGGAGCTTGGGGAATGGATGCGGTAAGAACGGTGGGCGAGGCGGACGAATTATGGCCCGTTTCCCAATAATCCGTTAAAATGGCATTCGCCAATGCGCCCCTTTTTCGTATCTTACCGCAAACAAACCGATCATGGCCGACCATTCCGCCGCCGACAAGAATCCACTGCCCTCCCTGGATGTCTGGGAGGACGATCTGCTGGAACGATACCCCGATCCCCGTGCGATCGCAAAAGGGAAGACCAGCGAGGAATACAGGAACTACAGCTCGCCGGGGCGCGACTCGGTCCGCGAATTCTACCGCCTGAATCACCAGTATCAGACATACGGCTTCGTACTCGAAAAGAAAGCCGAGTTCCTGGGCTTTGGCAAAAAGGAAATGTCGGTTTGGTCGGCGTTCGATTTTCTTAATCAACTGGTGGACGATTCCGACCCGGACACCGACCTGGATCAATTCCAGCATCTGCTGCAAACTTCGGAGGCGATCCGTGCCGACGGGCACCCGGACTGGATGGTGCTGGCGGGGCTTTTCCACGACATGGGTAAGGTCTTGTGCCTTTTCGGAGAGCCGCAATGGGCGGTTGTCGGGGACACGTTCCCGGTAGGTTGCGCCTGGTCCGACAAGATCGTTTACCCGGAATTCTTTGCTGCCAATCCCGATTCCGACGACCCGGTCTACAGCACCAGATATGGCGTCTATTCACATGGTTGCGGCCTTCGCAACGTCCATTTGTCCTGGGGCCATGACGAATATGTATATCACATGCTGAAGGACTACCTGCCCGAGCCTGCGCTGTATATGCTTCGGTACCATTCCTTTTACGCGCAGCATCGCGAACAGGCATACGACCATTTGCTGGACGACCATGACCGGGAAATGTTCGGGTGGGTCCGCCTTTTTAATCCCTACGATCTTTATTCCAAGAATCCCAATCCGCCGGACTGGAAGGAGTTACGCCCCTTTTATGAAGCGCTGGTGGCCAAATACCTCCCGGCGACGCTGAAATTTTAACCATGGTTTTTCATCGCAGGCAGTTCCTTCCGCTGATCTTACTGTTTATTGCAACTGCTGCTCAGGCACAGTTCGCCACCGGTCGCCGGCACGACAATTTCGATGCGGGGTGGAAGTTCCACCTGGGCCATGCGACCGATCCTCACCGGGATTTCAACTATTCCATCGCAAATATTCTCGCCAAGACAGGCGAGGCGGCCAACACCTGCATCCGTGCGGATTTTGACGACCGTTCGTGGGAAGATGTACGGCTGCCCCATGACTGGGCGGTGTCCCTCCCTTTCGTACACGTGGATAACGGTGATGTGGATGCCCACGGCTATCACGCAGTTGGCGCGCTGTTCCCGGAGAACAGCATCGGCTGGTACCGGAAGCAATTTACCATATCGCCGGCTGACTCCGGAAGACGCTTCGTTCTGCGGTTCGACGGCATTTTCCGCGACAGCAAGGTGTGGATCAACAATTGTTATCTGGGGGGACATTTCAGCGGCTACGGAAGCGCGGCCTATGATATTACCGATTTTCTCCGTTTCCATGGGCGGAACGAAATTGTCGTACGCGTGGACGCAAGCCAGTATGAAGGATGGTTCTATGAAGGGGCCGGCATCTACCGGCATGCATGGCTGGATAGTTATCCCAACGTCCATATCGCAGAGCCCGGCGGCGTCTTTGTACATACCGCCATGTCCGGCGATCGGGCTACCGTCTCGATCCGGACAAGGGTAGTCGACGAGGAAATCCGGCCTTCTTCGGCGACCGTCATCGCCTATGTGACCGACCGCGAGGGGAACCGCCTTGCACAGACCCCCTTGAATGCGCTGTCTCTGGAAACGGGAAAAGACGGGCTTGTGACGGCGTCGCTTGACCTGCCCCGGCCAAGGCTTTGGTCCCTCGAAGATCCCTACCTGTACCGGGTTGTCGTGTTGGTGCGGTCTGATGGCGGGGCTGTCGACAGCTTGAAAATAAAGTTTGGGATCCGAACCATCCGCATCGACAAGGACTCGGGTCTGTTCGTGAACGGCAAGCCGGTCAAGGTTCACGGCGTCTGCTGTCATCAGGATCACGCAGGTGTGGGGAGCGCATTGCCGGACTACCTGCAATACTACCGCATCACGCTCCTGAAGGAGATGGGCGCCAATGCCTATCGCACCAGCCACAATCCGCCGACCCCCGAGCTGCTCGACGCATGCGACAGTCTTGGGATGCTGGTCCTCGACGAGGCGCGATTGCTCAACAGCGGACCGGAATACGGCGGCGAATTCGAACGGTTGATCCTCCGCGACAGGAATCACCCGTCCGTTTTTATGTGGTCGATCGGAAACGAAGAATGGGTGATCCAGGAATCCGATATGGGAAAGCGGATCGCGCAGACGCAGATCCTCCGCCAGCAGGAGCTGGATCCTACCCGCACCTGTACATATGCCGCCAACGTCGGGAATGAGTACAAAGGTGTGAACGAAGTCATTCCGGTCCGCGGGTTCAACTATAATCTCGGTGGCCTTGACGCCTATCGGGCCGCTCATCCGGACCAGCCCATCATCGGGACAGAGGTGGCGAGCACTGTCTCGACGCGCGGCATTTATCGAATGGATACGATCAATGCGTATGTTCCCGACTACGACAGCGTAGCGCCCCCATGGGCAAGCACCGCGGAATATTGGTGGCGGATCGCCGCGCCCAGGAAGTGGTTCATGGGCGGCTTTGCCTGGACGGGTTTCGACTATCGCGGCGAGCCGACTCCATTCAGTTGGCCCGATATCAACTCGCACTTCGGAATCATGGATATGTGCGGTTTCCCCAAGACCGTTTACTACTATTATCAGTCCTGGTGGACCGACAGGGACGTGCTGCATATCGCTCCGCACTGGAATTGGAAGGGCAGGGAAGGACAGTCTATCCCGGTGTGGGTGAATTCCAATGCGGAAGAGGTCGGGTTGTTCCTGAACGGAAAGTCGCTCGGGAAGAAAGTCATGCCGCGCAACGGCCATCTCGAATGGATCGTCAAATATGCTCCGGGCAGGCTGGAGGCAGTCGGATACCGGGAGGGCAGAAAGTTGACCGCGGTGACGGAGACAACGGGAGAGCCGGCCAGGATCGTCATCCAACCTACACGCGATGCGCTTAGTTCCGATGATGAGGACGCCGTCGTGTTCAACATAACCGTTGTCGACAAAGCAGGCCGGGAGGTCCCCGATGCTGCTGACCTCTTGCATTTTTCGGTTAGCGCAAATGCCAGGATCATCGGTGTGGGAAACGGCGATCCCAGCAGCCATGAGCCCGACAAATGCGCCGACGGCGGCTGGCAGCGGCATCTTTTCAACGGAAAATGCCAGGTCATCGTCCGCCCGGATTCGGATCAGCCAACGGCGGGCATGTTGGACTTCCGGGTGACCGCAGAAGGACTAACCTCCGCGGCTGTCAGGATACCGCTCATCGCTCCCCGTTGAATTTTCTACAACGGTCATACACCGACTACATTTCCTCCCCATTTCCCATTATTCCCCCAGCTCCATTTTTGGAAAAACGGTCCCGGATTGGGAAAAAATTATGTCTCATAATATATATAAGCATTTAACGTTCAATCGTTTGAATTTGCGGAATGACTGTTGAAAATAGTTATCCGGTAATCATTCAATATCATTTGAAAAATGCGCTTTATGAAGAGATGTATACTCTTTGGCGGAATATTGTTGCTGGTGCAAGCCTTGCAAGCGCAAATCTCCTATACCTGGACCGGCGCGACTTCAACATCCTGGACCACCGCAACGAACTGGTCTCCCGCCGGCGTGCCCGGCGCGGCCGACAATGTCACGATCGTGACGGGAACCAATACCTGTAAACTTGCGGCGAGCGTAAGCATCGGTAACCTCACCCTGACCAGCGGAACCCTCGATCTGAATGGCGGAACGCTTACAGTCAACGGCTCAAACGCTCAGTTCACCGCCGGAACGATCCAGAACGGAACCCTTACGGTTACGGGCGCCACCACCACAAGCTTTGGCAACGGTCCGGTGACCATGAATTGTATCGTCAACATCACATCGGCGGCGTTTACTTCAAGAAATACGACCTTCCAGGCGGCGACATCCATCACCAAAACAGGGGCTACCAATGATGCCAGCGCCGGCGGCAATACGTTCAATGGCGCGCTGACGGCAACCAACGCGGGTTCAGGCTATCTGATGTTTGGCAACGGGACCGGCGACCAGTTCAACGCGGCAACCGCGTTCAACAATACCGGCTCGGCCAATATCTGGGTGGGCTATAGCGGGACACCCAGTGTCTTCAACGGCGTGACGACGTTCACCAATACGCCGGCAGCCGCTGCCGGGATCTATGTGAGCTGGAACGCGACCGGCACTTACTTTTATAATAATGTCTTTGTCAATTCGACGTCGGGGAATGGTGTGCAATTCTGCGGCGGTAATTCCACGGCCAGCGCGACGCTGAACGTCGGATATTCGATATCGGCCGGAGGTACCGGGTTTACTGCAGGTACCTTACTCCTTCGCCAGTTCACTGCAGCAGCGGCGACGGGCCAGACCATTAATCTGGCCGGTACCGCAGCCCTGCAGATTGGACCATCATCGGTATTCAACGGCTCCCTGACTGCCACCGCGCCGTCCGTTTTGCTGAACGGCGGAACGTTCAACGGGCCGACTGTATTCACCAAGACCGGGGCGAACGGCGACGCAGGCCAGGGCGGGAATATATTCAACGCGATCTGTTCTATCACCAATAGCGGCAGCGGCTACTGGCTCACGGGGAATACGAATCCCGACACCTGGAATGCCGATGTAACCTTCACGGACAACGGTTCTGAACGGCTGTTGCCCGCCTGGAACAGTGTCGGCAACCAATTCAATGGAAATATTTATGTCAATACGTCGGGCAGCGCCACCGGCATCGCATTCTGCGGTGGCAGCACCACGGCAACCGCCATTCTGGCCGCGGGAAAGACGATCGCGGCCGGCCCCGGCGGACTGACAGCCGGCTACCTGACCCTCCGGCAGTTCACACAGCTCGGGACGGCTGCGGTCAATCTGACGGGCACGGGTGCGGCAGTTCTAAACCTTGGACCCGCGAGTAGCTTCGGCGGTGTCGTTACGGCGACCGCTCCCGACATCTGGGCGCAAGGCGCAACATACAACAGTGCGGTTACATTCACGAAGACCGGCGGATCGAGCAACCATAACCAGCAACAACAGAACATCTTTAATTCCACGGTTACGATCAACCAGCAGAGCAATGGCGGGTATTTTATGCTGGGCTATAATTCGAACGACCTTTTCAACGACAATCTTACCGTCAACTCTACAGGCACTGGCGGAATTTACCTGGGCTGGACCGGCGGGGGGACGAGTTCGCCGACGCTTGCGGCCGGCAAGACGATCCAGGTCGGCGCAGGCGGTTTCAGCGCTGGCTTCCTGTACCTCAACGGATTCACGGAACTTGGGAGCGCCCCCATTAATCTGTCTTTCACCGGCGCAAGCACGTATTTTGCAGTCGGGCAATCGTCGTTGATCGGCGGGAACCTGACGATCAATTCGCCCGACGTTTATTTTAACGGCGGGACTTTCAATGGAACGGTAAATGCCACCAAGACCGGCGGCAACAATGACTACGGCTCCGGCGGCAATACCTTCCAGGGTGTTTCGACTTTCACGACAACGGGCGCCGGTAACCTTAACTTTGGCAATGGCAACCCGGATACCTGGAACAACACGGTCAACTTCAACAGCAACGGCACCGGTTATATCGGCCCGTGCTGGAATTCGGCCGGACAGTTCAACGGCAATATTGTGGTAAGCAGTACGGGCTCGGCTACCGGCGTCTATTTCTGTTTGGGTTCCGCTGTCGCCACGGCTACCCTGGCCAACGGGAATTCCATATCGGTGGGAGCGGGCGGATTTTCTTCCGGGACGCTGCTACTGCGGCAATTTTCGCAGCTTGGCCCGACGGCGACCAACCTGACATTGACGGGGGCCACGACCTTATTGCAGATCGGTCCTTCGTCCGTCTTTAACGGAAATTTTACGGTTACTTCGCCGCGCATTCAGGTCAACGGCGGCACGTTCAACGGGACGACCATCCTGACGAAGAATGGCGCGACGGGGGAATGGTCCTCCGGCGGGAATACCTTCAACTCCACGCTGACGATCAATCAGCAGGGTGGTGGCTACTTCGGGTTTGCCAACAGCAACCCGGACATTTACAACGGAGACGTATATGTTAACAATAACTCCACGGATCGCGTCATTTTCGCCAACAACAGCAGCGGCGGAAACCAGTTCAACGGAAATATCATCCTGACACAGACCGGCAGTTCACAGGGAATTGCATTCGGGTGGAGCGGGACCACCTCCATCACCCAGGCGGCAGGTAAGTCCATTACGATCGGGGCGGCCGGATTCAGCACGGGCTATTTGCAAATCGAACGGTTCACCCAGCTTGGGAACTCTCCGGTCACGCTGAACCTGACGGGGACGACGACCTCGGTCACCTTCGGGCCGTCGGCGGTGATCAACGGAGCCGTCACGACAAGCAGCGGCGCCATACTTTTCAACGGCTGCACTTTTAACGGCACCGTCAACGCCACCAAGGTAGGCGCGACCAACGACTATAGCACCGGTGGTAATATCTTCAACGACACCACCACGATCACCGACGCGGGCTCGGGCTATATTGCGCTGGGCGACAACACGCAGGACCAGTTCAACAGCGTATCCACTTTCAATAATACGGGCAGCGCGAACATGTATATTGCCAACAGCAGCAGCAACAATATATTTGCCGGGACAGCGACCTTTAACAATGCACCGACGGGAAACAACCTGATCTATGTCAGCCAGAGCTCGGCGGGTACCGTTTTCAATGGCAATATAGTTGTCACTTCAACCAACGGTCAGGGTGTCTATTTCTGCAGCGGTAGTGCGACCGCCACGGCTACTTTGTCCGCGGGGGATACGCTGGAAGTTGGATCCGCCGGATTTTCCGCCGGAACCCTCTACCTGCGGCAATTTACCGCGCTCGGCGCCGCGCCGACCAACCTGAATCTGACGGGGGCGACCACACTCCTGCAGGTGGGGCCTTCCTCCGCGTTCGGCGGCGATTTCACGGCAGTCTCGCCGCGAATTCTGCTGAACGGCGCGGTCTTCTCGGATACCACCATCCTGACCAAGACCGGCGCTACCGGCGAATGGTCGACAGGAGGCAATACCTTCAACTCCGCTCTGACGGTCAACCAACAGGGTGGCGGCTTTTTTGGCTGGGAAGGAAGCGCGCCGGATATCTTCAACGGTGACGTATATGTCAACAACAACTCTACGGAACGGGTCATTTTCGCCAACAATGCCGGCGGAGGCACTCAATTCAACGGCAATCTCATCCTGACCCAAATTGGAAGCTCGGTCGGGATTGCGCTGGGCTGGAGCGCGAGTACCAGCGAGACGATGGCCGCCGGGAAGACGATCCTGATCGGGGCCGCTGGTTTCACGGCGGGGTACCTGCAGATCGAACGTTTCACGCAGCTTGGAAATGTGGCTGTGAACCTGCCGCTGACCGGGGCCAGCGCGCTTACTCTCGGCCCTGCCTCGGCCATCGGTGGAAATCTGACCTCTACGAGCGGGTCGCTGTATTTTAACGGCTGTACGTTCAGCGGGGTGGTCAGTGCCACCAAGACCGGGACGACCAATGACTATAGCGGCGGTAACAATATTTTCAACGGCGTGACCACGATCACCAACACTGGATCGGGCTATATGGTATTCGGCAACGGCAATTCGGACCAGTTCAACAACGACGCGACGTTCAACAATTCCGGAAGCGCCAGCATGTACGTCGCCTATAACAGCTCCAATAATGTGTTCGGCGGCACGACGACATTCAACAATTCGCCGACGACCAACCAGATCATGTCGGTCAGCCAAGCGTCTGCGGGGACGGTCTTTAACGGCAATATCGTGGTTACCTCCACCAACGGTCAGGGCGTACAGTTCTGTAGCGGCAACGCGACCGCGACAGCCACTTTGTCACCGGGCTATACTATTTCGGTCGGCGCGGCCGGCTTCTCCGCCGGCACCCTCCTGCTCCGCCAGTTCACCCAGTCCGGCGGTACAGCGCAGAGCCTGACGCTGACCGGGACCGGCATTCTGACCTTTGGCCCCCAGTCGGCGATCGGCGGGAATATCGTCACAGTGAGTCCCTCCTTGTTTTACAACGGCTGCACTTTCGGCGGCACGGTGAATTCGACAAAGAACGGCGCTTCCAGCGACGGTTCGCAGGGGAATAACACATTTAATGGTGCTTTTACGGTCACCAACACGGGTGCGGGCTATCTCCTGATGGGTAATAGCAGTCCCGATACGTGGAACTCCACCGCGGTCTTCAACAATAATAGCAGTGCGAGCCACCTGTATGTCGCCTATAACAGCGCGGGAAATACCTTCAACGGGGATGTGACCTTCAATAATCAGCCGGGCGCCGCGGGGTTGTGGATCTACAGCAACTACTTCGGAACGAATACGAACTTCAACGGAAATATCAGCGTCCAGAATGTGGGCGGGGGCGGGGTGTATTTTGGGCCCGGCACCGGGAACGCAACGTTGACCAACGGGTCGGTCAGCGTCGGAGCCGCGGGATTCGCCACGGGCGGACTGATCTTCCGGAATTTTACGCAGTCTGCCGCAGGCACGGCACAGACCATTACCACGACGGGCAGCAGTTATATTCAATACGGTCCCGGCTCGGCTTTCAGCGGGCCGCTGACTTCGACGAGCCCGAGCCTTTTCTTTAACGGGAGCATATTCAACGGGTCGGTCAATACGATCAAGAACGGGTCGAACAATGACCAAAGCATCGGGAACAATACATTTAACGGCCCTTCGACGATCACCGACATGGGTACCGGGTACCTGATGATGACCAATACGGCGTCCGACACCTATAACGGGAATATGGTCTTTGTTCAGACCTCGTCCGGGAAAGTTTATCCGAACTACAACAACAGCAGCAACTATAACGGGAACCTTACCGTTACCTCGCCGGCAGGGACCGCCATGACTTTTGGAGCAGGCAACGGAATTGCCAACCTCACCGGCTCCGGCGCCCAGACCATCAGCATTACCGGCGGCACACCGACTCCCGTATTCACCCGGCTGATCGTCAACAACGGCAGCGCGACGGGTGTCACGCTCACCAATACGAATATCAATGTCTCCGGTTATATCACCTTTACGGGCGGATTGCTCAATACTACGGCAAGCTATATGCTGGTCATGCTGAACGGGTCCACGACAGCCGCCGGCAATGCCTTATCGACCAGCTATGTCAACGGACCGATGCAATACCAGAAATCCGGCGCCGGGGCCACGACGCTTAACTTCCCTATCGGCAATGGAGCGGATTCCCGGCCGTTCGTGCTGACGGTCGCGCACACCAACGGGACGCTGTATACCTATACCGCACAACTTTATAATGGGAGCGCCTCGGCGCTCAACTGGACCCTTCCGATGACGGTGGACCGGGTTTCACAGGTGCACTACTGGACCATCAACCGGGCCGATGCGGCAGGCAACAACCAACCCACCGCGGGTCTCAGCGGCAGCCAGACGATCCAGCTTTTCTTCGGCATGGATGACTACGTGAATAACGGCGGCACGCTGACGGTTTGTAAGAATGTGTACACCGCCCCGACGACCTGGATCGACATTGGCGGGGCCGGCGGACCGGTCTACAATGCGGGCACGGCGTTGACCGGCAGCATAACATCGACTTCGTTGCCGTCCGCCTTTACTTCCTTTTCGACCTTTACGCTCGGGGATAAGCTCGGCGGTGGAAATGTGCTGCCAATCGGGTTGCTGCGGTTCGCCGCAACAGCCTCCGACAACCAGGTGAACCTGCAATGGGCTACCACTTCGGAAATCAACAACGATTACTTCACCATCGAACGGAGCGGAGATGGGACGCAATTCGACTCGATCGCCCGTGTGGCTACGATGGCGTCAAACGGCAACAGCAATTCGCTGCTGGACTATGAGACGGTCGATCCGCGTCCGCTCCCCGGTCGGAGTTATTACCGGCTGAAACAAACCGATCTCGATGGGAATTCAACCTGGTCCAATGTCGTCACCGTCGACTTTGCCCGGCAGGTCGCGCTCGGGGTGTATCCGAATCCCTCGAAGGGGTCGGTGGTGGTCACCGGCATCGATCCGACAGCAACTTCGGTATGGACGCAGTGGTTCGATCTCGGCGGGAGGATGTTGCGTCAGGCAACGGTCGCTGCAAGCGGCGGAACCGCGCATCTGGCCGTACAACTGGATAATGGCATGTACCTGCTGAAGGTGACCCTGCCCGACGGGACCTCGACCGTACAAAATATCATTATCTTGAAATAACCCGATTTCTGATATTTCAGGTCATAGACCGGCGGCTGTCGACAGTCGCCGGTTGTTTTTCCGGCCGCGGGCTGAGCGCCAACGCGGTGGCCAGGAGTTCGTATGATCGCAACCGGTCTTCTTCAGTTTCCGTGAACGTTGAAACGACAATTTCGTCGACATCGAGTTCGCGCGCCATCGATTCCAATTGCGTTTTTACCTCATCGGGTGTGCCGATCGCCGTGCGCTGACGGTTGAACAGGACCCGCTGCCACTCCTGCGGCGTGTATTCATGAGCGCTCGCGGCGGCTAGACTGGGAATTTCGTCGTACCGGCCCCTCTCGAAATTGTAGAGCCGATAATCGACAAGCGCGCGAATCTCCGCAACCTTTCGCGGGTCTTCCGCGCAGAAGGCAAAAATCCCCATATTGGCGCGAGGTTCTCTCAGGGCTTCCGAGGGTCTGAATCGTTCGCGATAGATCTTCACTGCTTCCTGACCGCCAACGGGGTTAATGAAGCGGGCAAAAGACAACGCCATGCCGAAGTGGGCTGCCAGGTAGGCGCTCTCTCCGCTGGACGTCAGCATCCAAAGTTCAGGCCGGGTATCGATGCGAGGAATCGCCCGTACCTTCCCATCGAAGTTGCCGGGCGCAGGCGTGTCGCTGAGGAAGGCGTTCAGGTCGCGGATCTGCGCGATATAGGCCTGAGGATCGAACTGGTTCACAGGATTGAGCAACTGGGCTGTCAGCCGGTCCCCGCCCGGCGCCCTGCCGATCCCAAGGTCGATACGACCCGGATACAGCGCCTCCAGCAGCCTGAAATCTTCGGCTACTTTCAGGGCGCTGTGGTTAGGAAGCATAATGCCGCCCGACCCCAAGCGAATGCCACTCGTTTCTGCCGCAAGGCGCGCAATCAGGATCTCAGGAGACGCGCCTGCAAGCGTAACCGTATTGTGATGCTCCGAAAGCCAATAACGGGTATAGCCGAGCCGGTCCGCGAACCGGGCCAGCCGGATGGTCTCCTGGAGGGCTTCCGGCGCATTGCTGTTCGGGCGGATGGGACTTTGGTCCAGCACGCTCAGTCGGATCGGGGGAGGGAGAGACATACGATCTTCTAACAATAATTTGCTTTTGTGGTTGAATCGCTGTATCTTCGATTCATAATGATATCATTTTGATATCACAAAAACCTTCATTATGAGCACCCCTGTTATTCATTCCGAGAAAGTCCGGCGGCCGGCATCCGGTTATCTGATGCTGGTCGCCCTCCTGGTCCTGATCGCCTGTTTGATCTACTTATCCACGAAAATCGGTCCCGAGGACCGCGGCTGGGTCGTGCTCGCAGGCCTGGTCATCCTTTTCCTGCTTAAGGGCCTGGTGGTGATTTCGCCGAATAATGCGAAGCTGTTATTACTTTTTGGTGCGTACCGCGGCAGCATACGGCAAAGCGGGCTCTTCTGGATCAATCCTTTTTACCAGCGAATGACCCTATCGCTGCGGGCACGCAATTTTGAAAGTGAAAAAGTAAAGGTCAACGACAAGACCGGCAACCCGATCATGATCAGCGTCATTCTGGTCTGGAAGGTCGAGGACACCTACAAAGCCTATTTCGAAGTGGACGACTATGTGAATTTTATCAAGATCCAGACGGACTCGGCGGTCAGGCAGTTGGCGGCGTCCTATCCCTATGACCATTTCGAGGACGAAAAGGCGACAGTCACGCTAAGCACCGATTTCAACGAAGTCAACGGCACGCTTGAAAAAGAGATTGCCGATCGGTTATTCCTCGCCGGCATCCAGGTGGTGGAAGCGCGGATAACTTACCTGGCTTATGCCCCCGAGATCGCGCATTCGATGTTAAAGCGCCAGCAGGCTTCCGCGGTTGTCGCGGCGCGGCACAAGATCGTCGAAGGTGCGGTAGGGATGGTCGAAAGCGCGCTCCATTTATTGTCGTCAAAGAATATCATCGAATTGGATGAGGAGAAAAAGGCCGCAATGGTCAGCAATCTGATGGTTGTGCTTTGCGGGGACCGGGAGTCGCAGCCTGTCGTCAATACCGGCACCTTAAATCACTGATGCATGGCGGACAAAAAATCCTTTGCATTGCGGATAGATGCCGGGACGATGCGGGCCATCGAGAAGTGGGCCAACGACGAATTCCGAAGCGTCAATGGCCAGATCGAGTGGATACTGCACAGGGCGTTGAGGGAGTCGGGCAGGGTCCGGCATCCGCCGGAAGGCGAGGGTGGGGAAAAAGAAACGGACCCGAAGGATAACGCGGGTCCGCCAGGCTGAAAATCAACTTATTGTTTTGGCATTCCGCCACCATCTTCCGGCTTCTTACAGCAGGTGGGCAGCCGCTTATAGGCGTCAGGTTCCGCAGTCACGTCATCGGCGTCATATCCGCAGTTGGCGATAAGCGCCTTGATGTTCTCGACATTGGTCCTGTCGGTCATATAGGTCACGGTCGTGGTCTTCTTCTTGTAGTCCACGTTGACCTTGAGGATCCCGTCTTCATGACTCATGTAATTCTCGATCCTTGTCTTGCACATCTCGCACTGGACGGTTGGGGTCTTGATGACCACGGTCTGTTTTCCTTTTTGCTGGGCCACGGTTGCGCCCGCAAAGCCGGTCAGCAACAATAGCATCAATTGTAATTTCTTCATATTGGGATGGGTTGCCTGACTATAAATATAAGGAATTAAATCCGCCTTGCCTATACCCCCTTCCAGGCCGCCGGGTCCTCGCTCCATTTCAGCAGGACCGCTTCTTCGTCCGGCTGCACCAGTTGTTTTTCCATGGCGAGCCGGATCAGCGTAGGATAATTCGAAAGAGAGATATAAGGGACGCCGGCCTCCCGGAAAGCGTCACGGGCAGCAGGGAAACCATAATTGAAGATCGAAACCAGGCCGATCACTTCCAACCCTGCCTGGCGCAGGACGTCCACGACCTGAAGGCTGCTTTTCCCCGTCGAGATAAGGTCCTCCACTACGACCACCGGCCGTCCGGCCTCGTAAAAGCCCTCGATCTGCTGCCCGAGTCCATGCTCTTTCGGTTTGGACCGCACATAGACATAGGGAAGTTTGAGCTGGTCGGCGACCATTGCACCCCAGGCGATACCCGCCGTGGCGACGCCCGCTACCATGGCAGCCTCCGGAAACTGCGCGAACACGACGTTGCAAAGCTCGGATTTGATAAAGTCCCGGATATAGGGATGGCCGAGGATTTTCCTGTTATCGCAGTAGATCGGGCTCGTCCAGCCGGAGGACCAGGTAAAAGGACGGGTGACATTCAGCCTTACTGCCTGGGCCTGGAGCAATCGTTCCGCCACAGCCCGTTCGTTGGTGGTAATGATCTTTTCTGCCATGCTGCGAAAATAGGGAAACTTTCGTCCGCAGGCCTTCGTATCTTACGGGACAATACCCCGCCGGATGGATGTCAAGATCTATTTTAATGACAAGCCGCTGTTCCTTGCCGACGCGCTGACGGAGGAGATGCGCGGCTATGCGCGCCACGACGATGCGGTGCTGATCGACGAGTTCTCACAACCCGCCGTCAATTCGATGATCCATGAAATGCGCCGGGAAAAAGTCCACGCGGGGATATTTCTCCATTCCGATGTTGGTACGTTGAAAAAGGCATTTTGGAAGAAATTCATGCTGGTGCAGGCTGCCGGCGGGCTGGTGTCCAACGGGGCGGGGCAATGGCTGTTCCTGTTCCGTCGCGCCAAGTGGGACCTCCCCAAGGGTAAGCTTGATCCGGGGGAGACGCTGGAGCAATGCGCTTTGCGGGAAGTGAAGGAGGAGACCGGCCTCGCGGAGGTGCGATCGGATGGCCCGTTGCTCGTGACCTATCATACCTATGACGAGAGCGGTCATCATATTCTGAAGGAGACGCACTGGTATCGGATGACCGCACCCGGCAACCAGGCGATGAAGCCACAACAGGAAGAGCAGATCACCGAATTGATCTGGGCCGGCCGGGAAAAGATCGGGACTTTGCTGAAAAATACGTATCCATCCATCCGTGATGTGCTGCGTAAGGCGGAGTTGGGCCAGGATCCTCCAACGCTGCCTGTGTAGTCCCGGCAGGACCGGCTTATTTGGGGATGACCGCCACCGTGAGCCGGCTGATGCATACAAGTTTTTCCCTCTCGTCGACGATCCGGATCTCCCAGACCTGCGTGGTCTTGCCGATATGGACGGGCCGCGCTGTTCCGGTGACGAAGCCTTCCCTGGCGCCGCGGACATGGTTGGCGTTGATCTCCAGGCCGACGGCGTTGTATTTGCTGTGGTTCACCACCATTGCCGCCCCTACGCTCCCCAGGGTTTCGGCGAAAGCTACGGAAGCTCCGCCATGCAGCAGGCCATATGGCTGGCGGGTGCGGTTATCGACCGGCATCCGGCCGCGGATATAGTCTTCGCCCACTTCGGTGAATTCGATCCCGAGGTGTTCTGCCATCGTGTTCCTGCTCAGGGGCTGCAATCGGTCGGCCGTCAGGCCGCTTTCATACCAGATAGGCATTGGTTATTGTTGGTTTGGCTTTAATCCGGCACCATGTTTCGGTTTCAGCGATTGCCCGACAACGTCCGGCAGGAACTGCAGAACGTCTCCGCCATTTCGCAAGACATCCCGTACCAGGGTGGAAGCGACCGACGTGTATTGGGGCAGGCAGGTCAGGAAGACCGTCTCGATATCATGGTCGAGACTGCGGTTCATATCTGCGATCGCCTTTTCATATTCGAAATCGTTGACATAACGGATTCCCCGCAATATAAAGTTCGCGCCCACCTCGCGGCAGCATTTTACGGTAAGACCTTCGTAGATGACCGCGTCGACCTTCGGATTGTCCTTATAAATTGCCTTGATCCACCGGAGCCGTTGCTCTTCGCTGAACATGGGTTCCTTATAGACGTTTCGCCCGATTCCAATGACCAACTTGTCAAAGAGGGGCAGCGACCGGTTGATAATGTCCTGGTGCCCGATGGTGATCGGGTCGAATGTCCCGGGGAAAAGGCCGATGCGTTGCATACACGCGCGTTTTTTTTAGAGTTAGTTGGATGAACGCCCCGCCAGCAAATACAGGACCGCCATCCGGACGGCCACGCCGTTCTCCACCTGGTGCAGGATCAGCGACTGCTTGCTGTCGGCCACATCGCTGTCCAGTTCCACACCCCGGTTGATTGGCCCGGGATGCATGATCACGATCTCCTTGCTGAGGTTGTCCAGCAACCTGCGGTTGACCCCGTACTCCAGGCTGTATTCACGAAGCGAGGAGAACAGCGGCTGGTTCTGCCGTTCCAGCTGGATGCGGAGCACGTTCGCTACGTCACACCATTCGAGCGCCCGGCGAAGATTATATTCCACGCGGATGTCGAAGGCCTCCCTGATGTGAACGGGTATCAGGGTCGGGGGTCCTGCTACCATCACCTCTGCACCCATTTTCTTCAGCAGGTAGATGTTGCTGAGGGCGACCCGGGAATGCATGATATCGCCGATGATGGCGATCTTCCTGCCGGCAAGGGTGCCGAATTTTTCCCGGATCGAGAAGGCGTCCAGTAGCGCCTGTGTCGGATGCTCGTTGATACCATCCCCCGCGTTGACGATGGCTGCGGGAATATGGCGTGCTAGAAAATGCGGTGCCCCGCTGGCGCTATGCCGCATCACCACCATGTCAACTTTCATCGAGAGGATGTTGTTGACGGTGTCGAGGAGCGTCTCGCCTTTGGCAGCCGACGAACCCGAAGCGGTGAAATTGATCGTATCTGCTGAAAGTCTCTTTTCCGCCAGTTCGAAGGATATCCTCGTCCGGGTCGAATTTTCGTAAAAGAGATTGACGATCGTCACGTCCCGAAGCGTTGGCACCTTTTTTATAGGTCGTTGCAGAACTTCCTTGAACTGGGTAGCAGTATCTAAAATAAGTTGAATATCATCCGGTTGGAGATCTCTAATGCCGAGAAGATGTCGGGTGCTCAGTTGCATTAGAATGCGAAATTAGGGTAAAAAACACAATTACAATAACGCTACCTCGTCCTTTCCGTCCTTTTCACGCCAGTAGACCTTTACCTTTTGGGTGAGCATCGAGTCGATCTGGCGGCCGATATAATCGGCCTGGATCGGCAACTGACGCGTGAACCGGCGATCGACCAGCACGCAAAGCTGGACCCTTGCGGGCCGGCCAAAATCCAGCAGCGCGTCCATGGCCGCCCGGATCGTCCTGCCGGTCCAAAGGACGTCATCGATCAGCACGACCCGCTTCCCCTCGATCGAGAACGGAATATCCGTCTGGTTAAGTTCATGCAAGCCTTGTCGTACGTCATCCCGGTAAAAAGTAATGTCGAGTTTGCCATACAGGATGCGGGATGGGTCGACCTGCTCTCTGAGCTGGGCGATGACCCGGTTGGAAAAGAAGACCCCTCGGGGTTGTATGCCGATCAGCGCGGTGTTTTCCAGGTCCAGGTGATTCTCCAGCAATTGCTGTGTCAATCGTTGTATCGTCAGGGCCAGCTGTTGCGCGTTCAAAATGATCTTCAAACACTTATTTTTTATAAAAGTAGGGAAAAAATAATAGTCGGAATGATGCTTCGGCAAAAGACAAAAAAAGGCCGCCTTGCGGCGACCATTTACAAACTATTCACACTCTAAAAACAAACGATCTTACTTCCCGCCCGAGTTGAACAACGTGTACATCAGGCCAACCTGAAATACGCCGTTCTTCACGGTGCCGCTGCCACCGGTCGAGTTGTCGGCGATGTTAGCGAGGCCGATGTTGTAACGGAGATCGATCGACAGTTGCGTAGCCGGGATCTGGAAACCAGCGCCTACAGCCCAGGCAAAGTCCGTGGACTTGAAATACTGCTTGTCGCTGACGCTGACACCGCTTTCCTTGGCTTTAGCGCCCATGAGGAAACCGACCTGGGGACCAGTCTCGAAATAGACGCCGACCGGCAACTTATACTTCAACAGTACGGGGATATTAAGGTAGTTTTCTGTCTGGGTAGCAGTGCCGCCGTTTCCGTCGGGTTCTTTAAATCCCTGCATGGAATAGACCAATTCAGGTTGCAGGGAAAGGTTGTCGGTGAAGCCGAGACCGAGGTATACGCCGCCGTTGATACCGACCAGCGAGCTCGTGCTTGTACCTTGAAGACCATCGCCATTAACATTTGAAAAATTGGCGCCGGCTTTTACGCCAAACTGAAGTGACTGCGCACTTGCCGCGGTTGCGAGAGAGAGACCGGCTAAAAGGACTAATGCTAACTTTTTCATAATTTGATTTGGGTTAAGTTATTGTTAATCGGGAACAAAGATAATCGCCCAAATCAAAGTACAAGGCTACGATTTGTGGGTATTTTTATTGTGTTTTGCCAAAAATACGCGCAAAATCGACCTGAAATACGTGATATTTAATATGCTGAATGTTAGTTAATTTTATAATGTATTAATAACTGTTCCTCATTAAAATTCTCATTCGGCAGCCAGGAAAGGATAGCGATAGTCGGTCGGGGGTGCAAAGGTCTCTTTTATCGTCCTGGCGCTAAGCCAGCGGTAGAGGTTGAGAACGGATCCCGCCTTGTCATTGGTTCCCGACCCACGTGCGCCCCCAAAGGGCTGTTGTCCCACCACCGCACCGGTCGGTTTGTCGTTGATGTAGAAATTGCCCGCAGCATGGCGCAGGCGCTCCACTGCGCGCCCGACAGCCTGCCTGTCCCGGGAAATGATCGAACCGGTCAACGCGTACGGCGAGGTGCCATCCACCAGGTCCATCGTCTGTTCGAACTCCTCCGGCGGGTATATATAGACGGTAAGTACGGGACCAAAAATCTCTTCGCACATCGTGACGAATTTCGGGTCCCTGGCCTCGATCACCGTTGGCTGAATGAAATAACCCGTAGAACTGTCGCATCCGCCGCCTACCCAGATCTCCGCTGCAGGGTCGGCTTTCGCTTTGTCGAGATAGGACTTGATCTTGCCGAAACTCCGTTCGTCGATGACCGCATTGATAAAGTTCGAAAAATCTTCGACCGTTCCCATTTTGAAGCCGGAAACCCCCGCTACGAGTTTCTCCCGAACCGCTTTCGCCAGATTGGCAGGGATATAGGCCCGCGAGGCAGCGGAGCATTTTTGACCCTGGTACTCGAAAGCTCCGCGCAGCAGTGCCGTGACCAGGACGTCGGGATCTGCGCTTTCGTGTGCGAGGACGAAATCCTTTCCGCCCGTTTCTCCGACGACGCGCGGATAGCTGCGGTAAAGATGGATATTTTCGCCGATCGTCTTATAAATGTGATTAAATGCCGTGGTCGACCCGGTGAAGTGCAGGCCCGCAAAGTCGCGATGGCTGAAACAGACCCTTCCCAGTACGGGTCCGTCGACATAGATCAGGTTGATCACCCCCTCGGGCAGCCCGGCTTCTTTGAGGATACGCATCAACATCTGGGCGGAGAAGACCTGAGTGTGCGACGGCTTCCAGACGACGGTATTGCCGCAAAGCGCGGCCGAAGTCGGCAGGTTGCCGCCGATGGCCGTGAAGTTGAACGGGGTAATGGCCAGGACGAAACCCTCCAATGGGCGCCACTCGGTTCTGTTGTGGACGCCCGGGCCGCTGACGGGCTGGTTGCGATAAATCTCCGATAAGAAATGGACATTCCAGCGGAGAAAATCGATCAGTTCACAGGCGCTGTCGATCTCGGCCTGGAACGCATTCTTGCTTTGCCCCAGCATGGTCGTGCCGTTCATGTACGGCCTGTATTTGGATGCGATCAGGTCTGCAGCCTTGAGGAAGACGCCGGCCCTGTTTTCCCAGCTAAGCGCCGCCCATCCTTCCTTTGCTGCCAGCGCGGCGTCGATCGCCTGAAGCACGTGCGATTCGTCTCCCTGGTGATAGTGGCCCAGCGTATGCGCGATCTCATGTGGCGGTCGCATGACGACCTTGTTGCCGGTGCGGACCTCCCGGCCTCCGATATACATCGGGACGTCGTGTTGCGTGGCCTTCAGCTCCTGCAGGACTTTCTTCAGGTCATTGCGTTCCTTGCTGCCCGGAGCGTAATTCAGCACGGGCTCGTTAACAGGCGCGGGGTAGTTGAAATAGCCGAGGCTCATGTAGTGGTTGTTTCTTTTTCGGACATTAAATAGGCTTTGATAAATCCGTCCAGTTCGCCGTCCATGACCGACTGGATGTTGCCGACCTCATAATCGGTGCGGTGATCCTTGATCATTTTATATGGATGGAACACATAGGAGCGGATCTGCGAGCCCCATTCGATCTTCTTCTTGGTCGAATTGGCGGCATTCTTCAGGGCCTCCCTTCGGCGCAATTCCTCCTCGTACAGACGGCTCTTCAGCATCTTCAGCGCCTTTTCGCGGTTTTCGCCCTGGGTACGGGCCTGCTGGCATTCGACGATGATACCGCTGGGCAGATGCTTCAGCCGCACGGCGGTCTCCACCTTGTTGACATTCTGACCACCCTTTCCGCCGCTGCGGTAGAACTCCCATTCCAGATCGGCCGGGTTCACTTCGATCTCGATGCTGTCGTCTACCAGCGGGTAGACGAAAACCGAAGCGAATGACGTATGGCGCCGGGCGTTCGAGTCGAAAGGGGAAATGCGCACCAGGCGGTGTACGCCGCTTTCGGCTTTCAGAAATCCGTATGCGAACGGGCCCTCGAACTGCAAGGTTGCGCTTTTGATGCCCGCCCCTTCGCCGTCCTGAAGGTCCAGCTCGGTGACGGACCAGCCTTGTTTCTCCCCGTACATCCGGTACATGCGCAGGAGCATCTCGGCCCAATCCTGGCTTTCCGTACCCCCTGCGCCCGAATTGATCTGCATGACCGCGGGGAGTTCGTCCTCCGGCTCGTTCAGGGTGCTTTTGAACTCGGTCTCTTCCACGAGCCGCAGCGCCTTGTCATAAGCTTCGCGCGTCTCTTCCTCACTCGCTTCGCCGGCCTTCCAAAAATCAAAAAGCACAGCAAAATCCTCGATGGCCGATTCGACGGACTCGTACAACTTTACCCAAAATTCGTTCTGCTTGATATTCTTCAGGATGCCGGTCGCGCGCTGGTTGTCGTCCCAAAAGCCGGGGCTTAGCGAGAGTTGCTTTTCTTCGTTGATCTTATATCGTCGGTTGTCGACGTCAAAGAAACCTCCTCAGGACCACAAGCCGGTCCCTCATAGATTTGATCTGTTCCTGTGTCATGCTGCAAATATATGAAATGTCGCCGTACCGGCACATATTCAACGCTGCTTGTCCGGGCCTCTTCGTGCTCGCGACCTTTGCCGCGCAGCAAAGGCCGAATAAATCGGCATCCGCAAAATATTGGGCGCTTCGGGTGCGGTTCCGGCGGCTTATTTGATAGAGGTGATGGCCGTTGCACCATCCTCGGTCTCGGTCTTTACGACGCCCACCCCGGGAGCGAACCAGTCGGTGTCATCTTCGGTAGTGCTCATTTCCGGCAAGGGGTTCATCTTGAAGCTAAGCTTCTTTTTATAGCTGATCCTCTCGCAGTCCCAGGTCCCGGCAGTGGTAGTTACGGAATCATGCCCCGCTACCCGCCGGTTGAACACGGCAACCGTGATCGCCGTACCTTTTCCCGTCGACATAACCAGGGTTCCGCCGGTCAACGTGTCTCCGGCTTTCATTTCAGAAGGGTAGGGCAGGAAGCCCTCACCGCTAAATTTCGCTTTCTGGGCGTTGCTTGACGGCAGTTGCGGGAGCAACAATTTCATATCCATCCAAAAGAAAGTGCCGGAACATTTCATCCTGCCCGTCAAAACGCCGCCGGGTTTGTTCCTTTTGCTGAACTGTTGGATCCTAATATCGGCTGTCGTCGTGCCGCTGTCGGCGCGAACGTCGAGAACGGTGCAGACCCGGCGACCCGATACTGAGCCTTTTTGATTGTAAGCGGTTATCTCAATGGTTGCGTTCCGTTGCAGATACGGGGAACGGGAACAATCCTGCGTAAATGCCGCAATTGGAGTGACGAGTAACAGAAAAAAGGTATACAGGTTGGTTCTTTTCATTTGGCGAAATCTTTAAACCGAAAAAAACGGACTTGCATGTCGAAAATTAGAGGAAAGGTATGGAATTCCTCTGGCAATCCGATCATCCGTTATTTGATCGACGTGATCGCCGTGGACCCATCCTTCGACTCAGTTTTGATGACCCCGACGCCGGGCGCGAACCATTCGGTAACGTCGGTCGTACGGTTCACGGGAATGGGCCCGGTTCTGTAGCTGACCCTGCTTTTGAAACTGATCTTAAAACAATTCCAGGTGCCGGCGGGCGTGGTGACAGATTCTTTCCCCTCGACTTTACGGTCCCATATCACCATGGAAAGGTTGGATCCGCCGAACATGGGCGGAGGCGGAGGACCGGGAGCGCCCGCTGCCGGCGGTGGAGGAACGTTGCTGGTGGACAGAACGATGTTGGCGCTGTGCAGGGTATCGCCCGCCTTCATCCCGGCCGGATATTCCAGGATACCGTCTCCCCCGGTGACCCTGGCGGAACTCATCTTTTCCGCCTGCCCCTCCGGAAGCACCAGTTTCATGTCCAGTTGGAACGCACCGCCGGTACACTTGATCGTGCTCGTGGACGTGCTACCCGGAACCCCTTTCTTATCGAATATCTGCGTAGCGATCGTGGCGGAGGTAACTCCCCCGCTGGTACTGACATTGGATACCGTGGAGACCCGCTTTCCGATGGGTTCATTTTTTTTATTGAAGATAGTCGTTTCGATGGTCTTGTTCTGTTGCAGCAACAAGTATTGCGAACAATCCTGCGACCATGCCGCAAGGGTAAAGAACAACAGCAGGGCAATTGGGGTTACTTTTTTCATATTATAATTTGTTTGAATCAGAAAGATAGGCCAATTTTGATTTCCGCGCGTCCGATGAATGGGTATTATTTTTCCCAATAAACCGGGCTTTGCCGCGGGAATCCTTTAACGTTTTCCGGCATTGTTCTTGAAAACACATTCTTACCGCATTGTTTCACTTTAAAACAATTTTACTATGAGTGCTCAGAAAGTTTTGATCGGCGCATTATCCGGTCTGGTGGCTGGCGTGGCCATCGGCATTTTGGTCGCGCCAGCCGAAGGAAGCGAGACCCGCCAGCGGATTTCGGACACTGCAGACTCCCTGAAACGGAAATTGAGACGGCTGAGAGGAATTACGACCGATGAGCTGGACGAATTGAAGGATATTTTCGAAAGGGAAACCGAAGGCCTCCGCGACGATGTCCGGAGCAGGGTATTGAACCTCATTCAAGCCGCAAAAGAAAAAGGCAACCACATTAAGGAAGAGGCATTGTCATAGCCTACCGCACGAACGCCTGAAAAAAAGGAGTCAACAGGCTCCTCCCCGCAAGGCGCTGCCTTGCGGACATAGTGAAAAAAAGGAGCCTGTACTTTTGGAGTCAACAGGCTCCTCCCCGCAAGGCGCTGCCTTGCGGACATAGTGAAAAAAAGGAGCCTGTACTTTTGGAGTCAACAGGCTCCTTTTTTTGCGTAATTTGCGGCCTCACCCAACGATCCCCTATGTCCATCGACCTCCGTTCCGACACCGTTACACGCCCGACACCGGCCATGCTTGACGCCATGATGCATGCCGAGGTGGGCGATGATGTTTTTGGCGAGGACCCTTCGGTCAACCGGCTGGAGAAAATGGCGGCCGGCCTCTTCGGCATGGAGGCTGCCTTGTATTCGCCAACCGGCACCATGTCCAACCAGATCGGGATCAAATGTCATACACAGCCTGGCGACGAAGTGATCTGCGAAAGGACCTCGCATGTGTATGTCTATGAGGGCGGCGGAATTGCATTCAATTCCGGGTCTCAGGTACGGACGATAGAGGGAGATCTCGGCAGGATCAGGGGAGCGCAAATCCTTGAAGTCATCAATCCCGACGACGTCCATCGCGCCAGAACCTCCCTGGTCTCGCTGGAGAATACCGCCAACCGGGGCGGCGGGAGCTGCTATGATTGGGAAGAGGTCCTTCGGATCCGGCAGGTATGCAACGAGCACCGGCTCAAATTGCATCTCGACGGAGCGCGTCTGTTCAATGCGATGGTCGCCAGGGGCCAGTCGGCGCAGAACTACGGGGAAGTGTTTGACAGCATTTCGGTATGTCTCAATAAAGGGCTTGGTTGTCCGATCGGCAGCATTCTGATGGGGCCGGCCGCTTTTATCCGCCAGGCCAGGCGGATACGAAAAGTATTTGGCGGCGGGATGCGGCAGGCGGGATTCATGGCCGCGGCGGGGATCTATGCATTGCAGCATCATATCGACAGGCTGGCGATCGACCATGCACATGCGAAGGAGATCGGCGCAGCGCTCGAAAGGAAACCCTGGGTCCGCGCCATCCTGCCGGTCGAGACCAATATCGTTATCTTTCATCTCGATCCTTCGATGCCCGCAAAGGCGCTGACACAGCGATTGAAGGAATTCGATATCCTCGCCATTCCGATCGCACCCCATTCGGTGCGTTTCGTCACGCACCTGGATATCACCCCGGAGATGGTGGGGCGTGCGGTGGCGGCTATTGAGCAATTGTAGCTACCTTTGGAAAAATTCTCACCTATGTTCCCGAAACAGCGGCCTGCAGATACAAAAGCCTGGCAAGAACTTCAACAGCATTACCAGTCGGAAATCAGGGGAACACAGTTGCGAACCCTGTTCGCCGGGGATCCGCAGCGGTTCACCCGTTATTCCCTGCAGTTGGATGATATCCTTTTCGACTTCTCGAAAAATATCGTAACCGACAAAACAATGGGGCTGCTCCGGCAGTTGGCGGCGGAATGCCGTGTGAAGGAGGCCATCGAGGCAATGTTTACCGGCGAAAAGATCAATCAAACGGAAGATCGTTCCGTACTCCATACCGCACTGCGCAATTTATCCGGTACGCCCGTTTGCAGCGATGGCAGGGACGTCATGCCGGAAGTCCGGCGGGTATTGGCGCAGATGAAGGATTTCAGCGACCGGGTCCATCGGGGCGAGTGGAAGGGATTCACCGGGAGAAAGATCCGCTATATCGTCAATATCGGGATCGGGGGCAGCGATCTCGGACCGGTAATGGTTACGGAAGCGCTCCGGCCGTATTGGGTGCCCGGTATCGAGGCGCATTTCATTTCCAACGTCGACGGCACTCAGATCGTGGAAACGCTCAAACAGGTCAACCCCGAAGAAACCTTGTTCCTGATTGCTTCCAAAACGTTTACGACCCAGGAGACCATGACCAATGCCCACACCGCTCGGGATTGGTTCCTGAAAGCCGCAAAGGAAGAAAAGGAAATAGCCAGGCATTTCGTAGCCTTGTCGACGAACGAAAAAGAAGTGGTGAAATTCGGGATCGATAAGGCCAACATGTTCGAGTTCTGGGATTGGGTCGGTGGCCGTTACTCCCTGTGGAGCGCGATAGGGCTATCCATTGTCCTGACCATCGGGTATGACAATTTTGAATCCCTGTTAAAGGGCGCTCATCAGGCGGACCTGCATTTCCGTAACACGGCGTTCGGAGAAAACATCCCGGTTACGATGGCACTTATCGGGCTTTGGTATACCAATTTCTTCGGGACGCAAACAGAGGCCATCCTCCCGTACGACCAATACCTGCACCGGTTCGCGGCCTATTTCCAGCAGGGAAATATGGAAAGCAACGGCAAGAGTGTCGACCGCAGCGGTCAGCCGGTCACCTGGGCGACAGGACCGGTGGTCTGGGGCGAGCCGGGGACAAATGGGCAACATGCTTTTTATCAGCTGATCCATCAGGGAACGGTGATGATCCCCTGCGACTTCATCGCGCCGGCCATCAGCCATAATCCGGTCGGCGACCACCACGTCAAGCTGCTTTCCAATTTCTTTGCCCAGACCCAGGCACTCATGAACGGCAAGACGAAACAGGAGCTGGAAGCCGAAAAAGTGCCGCAATCGCTCATTCCCTATAAGGGCTTTAGTGGTAACCGGCCGACTAACTCTTTCCTAATCAAAGAAATAACTCCATTCAGTCTCGGTGAGCTCATTGCGTTGTACGAACACAAGATCTTTGTCCAGGGTGTCATTTGGGATATCTTCACGTTTGACCAGTGGGGCGTCGAGTTGGGCAAGCAGCTTGCCGGCAAGATCCTGCCCGAATTGCGGGACGACCGGGAAGTGACCACGCACGACTCCTCTACGAATGGCCTGATCAACGCCTTTAAGAAAATGCGGTAGGGGAGGCGGCAGCGGGCAAGTTTTTTAAAGTTTTATTATGAAATAAAATATGGATGGGTTCGTTTTCCGTTAACTTTGCCCCCATCAAAAAATTTACGGCAGGGTACACCATGGAGCACAATGAGCGTCAGATCCCCACATCCAACTTTTTTTCTTCCCACAAAGCCCTCAGGGCTGTTTTAATTACCGCCATTTGCAGTTTCGTCGTTATCACTGCCTGCAACAACGGCAGCTCACGATCGGCAAAGCCGGGCGATTCCAACGTGACGACCAGGGCGAAGGACACGTCGGCGCCGCCGGTAGTCGTCTCTCCGCTGGACACTGCATTGTACAATAAATTAATGGTGCATCTTGCCAATGGCGACTCTTCGCACCGCTGGCCGGTTCGCACCGCCTATCCGCAGGCCGGCGCCATCCTTCCGTTCCATCGGGTCGTTGCGTACTATGGAAATTTGTATTCAAAGAATATGGGGATCCTCGGCGAATATCCGCCGGATGAAATGTTGCGCCGGTTGAAAGTTGAATTGAAAAAATGGCAGGAAGCCGATCCCGTTATCCCGGTATTGCCAGCGCTGCACTATATTGCCGTCACGGCACAGGGTGCACCGGGCAAGGACGGCAAGTACCGGGCGCGGATGCCCTTCAGACAGATCGATTCGGTCCTCCACATCGCCGCGCGCATCAATGCGATCGTGTTCCTGGACATCCAGGTCGGCTTTAGCAATGTGCAGACGGAAGTACCTTTGCTGGAGAAGTATCTGAAGATGCCCAATGTGCATTTGGGGATTGACCCGGAATTTGCCATGTCGAAATCCGGGAAACGTCCGGGGACGGTGATCGGATCGCTGGATGCGGCCGATGCTAATTGGTGCGTCAACTATCTGAGCAAGCTGGTCAAAGAAAACAATCTGACACCCAAGATCCTTATCATTCATCGTTTCACGAAAAATATGCTCACGGATGCGCGTAAGATCCATCCGACGCCGGAGTGCCAGTTCGTGCTCGACATGGATGGCTGGGGACCGGTAAGCCTGAAAACCGATAGCTACAAAAGTTATGTAGCGGACTTCCCGGTTGAATTCACGGGCTTCAAACTATTCTATAAGAACGATACGCGCAGGCCTCGCGGCGTGAATCTGAAGGAAACCCAGATGATGACGCCGAAACAGGTGCTCGCCCAGAAACCGATGCCGATCTATATCCAGTATCAGTAAGGAAGCTCCGGCATTACGCGGCTACTTTGGACCCAGCCAATCCTGGCGGAACCGGGCGATCGCGGGTGTCACCGGCAGGCCGGCTGATTCGAACGTCTCCACAGCCATGTCCGGGTCTTCGGCCGGCGTCATCTGGCTGGTTCGCTCCTCGTTGCGATGAAGGTATTTTATCGTGACAGGGGCCCCAGGTCGGAGCCGGGATAGAATGGATGTTAGGTCGGAATAGGTTCTTACATCTTGATTATCAATTGAAATGATTTTGTCATCCACATCCAGCCCCGCCTCGTACACCGGCGATCCGCGAAGGGTATTCCGCGTGATGATCAGGCCCTCTTTTTCCTGCAGGGAAGACTCGCCGATCCACGCTTTTCCGGGCGCCGCCTTCTTCAGGCGAAAACCCGCGGGCGTCAGCAATGGGCCAAATTCGATAGGGTCATGGCCATAGATATACTTGTCAAAGAACTGCCGGGCGAATTTCTTGTCGGTCACACTGGCCAGAACGTCCTCCAGGCCGGCGAGGTTGTAGGGGATCTCGGGCTTGCCGAATTTTTTCCAGGCGGCCTTCATCAGGTCGTCCAGTTGTTTGTTGTATTTCTCCCGTAGCTGCAGGTCCAGCGCAAGGGCGATGGAGGCGCCGTAGGGGTAATAGGATGTAAAGATGTTTTGGAAATTGGTTTTGTCGACTGCCACTCCCGCATCGGTAAATACCGCTTCTTCGCTGGCCTCGACAGGTGAGTACAAACGGGCGCCGGGCGTGTTCATCTTTGTTTCGATGAGTCTGCCGACCGTCCTTTTGACAAAGTCGGTGTCCTTACCGATACCGGCACGCAATTCCATCAGCGGTCCATAGTATTGTGTGAACCCTTCCGCAAACCATAGCTCACGGCTCATATTACTTTTCTCGAAGTTGAAGGGTTCCAGGGATCGGGGCCGGATACGTTTGACGTTCCAGCAATGAAAGAATTCATGCGCAAACACACCAAGCATGCGGTCTTCGCCATGGAACGGCGCTCCCACGCAGATCATCGTTGAATTGCGGTGCTCCATCCCGTCGCCGTGCACATATGGGTTGATGTTGGCCAGGAAAGTGTAGGTGCCGTAATCATATGCGGGTACTTCGCCAAACACGGCCTGTTCCTGCCGAACGATCCGCTGGACACGGTCGCTGAAACTGGTGAGATCCGCGCTGTCCGCCGCGCCATCGAGGGCGATCCGGAAATGGTAGACCTTGTTGTCAGGATTGCGGACATCCCAGTACCGGTAACTGAGGTTTCCGAGGACAGCAGGGCAGTCCATAAAATATTGGAAATTGCGCGCCATGAACGTGGCAGGATCGCTGGTCGGCTGCAGTTGGGTGGCGATCGTCCAGTGGCTTTGTGCAGGCAGGTCGAAATGGATGGTGATGGGCGTATTGTCGAAGCCCTGCAGCCACATGAAAGCGCCGGGAATATTCAGGTGCACGCCCGCGGGGTCGATACCCACATAAGTGCCGTCCGTATAGTTGCCGTACAAGGTATAGCGGAGGCGGATATAACTCCCGGCGTGCGGTACTTCGTAGACGTCGCCGTCGACGCGTTCGATCTTTACCGGCTTTCCCGACTGATCGGTGGCGCTGACGTCATAGACATTCTTTCCGAATTCATGGGTAGCATAGCGCCCGGGGGAGGAGCGGCTCATCCGGAATATCGCGGTGCGCGTGTTGAGATCGCTGACGACGCACTCGATCTGCGCTTCATGGTGAGCCAGGTTGGGAAAACTGACGATATAGTTGATTCGTTGTGCGGAAGCGGGAAGGAGGACGAATGATGCGATGGCGAGAATAAAGATTGAGCGCATACGGTTGAGAATGAGTGATCGAATATAAGCCATCCGTCCTTAGAAGGGGAGCAATTTTTCGATCATCAGCCACGCGATCAGGCAAAGGGCGAACACAAGGACAAAGACCAGCCAGGTCCAGGGCGCCCCCTTGAGCCTCCTTTTCAGGCGGCGGTTCTTTTTTTGCGCCATGCTCCGGTGCAGTCCCGCATTCAACTCGTCGACATACGCCTGGAGGTCCTTTTTCCCGCGCAATTGCTGCAATCCCTCGACCGCGTCGTTGAGGAAGGCATTGTCGGCCATGGACTTTTCCAGCTCATGCAGGGGCTCTCCCGCGAGGTTGCCGCTCAGGTAGTCCATCAACTGCTGGTTGTCGATGTCCTTGTTGCTATGGGATAATATGTTGAGCAAGTCTTTGTTCATGTCACGTTGCCTTTTCCCCGGCCTTCTTTTCGATGGACAACTTCAGGTTGCGCTTGCCGTTCTGGATATAGCTTTTTACCTGCATCAGGGTATATCCCGTCTTTAACGCGATTTCCTGGTAAGATCGTTTCTCGAGGTAGAACAAAATTACGCAGAGTTTTTGTTCCGGGCCCAATTCCTCCAGGGATTGCGCCATCCATTCCAGCCACTGTTCCTTTTCCCAATGGCTGCCTTTCCCGGGGTCCTCATCCGCGAGCAGGGTATCCGTCAGGGGTGCGGCATGGCCGTGACGGTCGCGCAATTTCATCAGGCAATGGTTCCGCGCCACAGTATAGATCCAGGATTTGAAATATTCCACCCGGTATTTGGCGAGCTCGGTTATTACTTTGACGAAGATCTGCTGCACGCAGTCCCTCGCCTCTTCCTCATTTTTAAGGTATTTCATGCATACCCCCAAAAGCAGCAGGGTATACCGCGGGAGAAGAATACCCAACCAATCATTGCTCCGGGTGGCATAATAGCGGTCCAGCAGCTCCTGGTCGGTCATATCGTGATAGGGTCCTTTTGGCACAGAGAGTTCCTGTATAATATAAGATGCAAACGCGGAAAAAGTTCACAAAAGGCCAGCGTATCCGCTTCTAACGGCGGCAGAGGGATTAAATTTTGCAAAAGCCGCGCCATTCTTTAATTTTCGGAATGTCTATCCTTTCCGGCGTTAATCCGGTTATTTGTTGCGTTCCCGTCAGTCCGCTCCGCGCGGAACCCTGGCACCGGTCTGAAATGGTCAGCCAGTTGCTCTTTGGCGAAGCTTGCGATATTATTGAACCCATCAACCGGGAGTGGTGCAGGATCCGGGCCCGGTACGACGGCTATGAAGGCTGTTGCCAGCCCGCTCATCTGGTAGAGTTGACTGCAGGCCAGGGCGGAGACGGCCTGGTCGGGGGCGGCGGGGCGAAATTGACCGCCGACTGGGTGAGTGCTGTCGGGTACGACGGACGGCCGATGATGGTACCGTTGGGCAGTGAGTTGACCGGCGTGGAAAGCGGACGGGCTTTTTGGGGCGATCACCGGATCGAATTTTCCGGGGCGGGGTGGGATCCTGCTACGGCAACCAGGGAGGCAGCGGCGATCGCACGGCTCGCACACCGGTTCCTCAATACACCTTATCTCTGGGGTGGGAAGAGCGTATTCGGCATCGATTGCAGTGGGTTCGCCCAAACTGTTTTCAAATTCCTCGGTGTCCCGCTGCTCAGGGATGCCTGTTTGCAGGCTGGCCAGGGCGAGGCCGTTGGGTTCCTGGAAGAGACCAGGACGGGAGATCTCGCTTTTTTCGACAACGACGAAGGCCGGATCACTCATGTCGGCATCTTGCTGGGTCCCGGGGAGATCATCCATTCGTCCGGCAAGGTCCGAGTCGACCCGATCGATAATATGGGAATCGTCAATGCCGACTCGGGAGTGCGCACGCACCGGCTGCGGTTGATCAAACGTCTCCTTGCAGGGTAATGCGAAACGCCCGGCTTATTTTTTGCGGAAGTTGTCGTCGTAATGGCGGATCGCTTCTTCGACTACTTTCAGGGCGGTCGTTTTATCTCCGAACTCCTCCACTACCACGGTCTTGTTCTCCAGTTTCTTGTATTCCTCAAAAAAATGCCGCATTTCCTCGAAAAAGTGTTTGGGCAGCTCCTCGATATTGTTGTAGTGATTGACGCTGGGATCATGGGCCGCTACCGCAATGATCTTGTCATCCGCATCGCCGCTGTCGACCATTTGCATGACACCCATTACCTTTGCTTCCATGAGTGTCAGCGCCTGTACCGGGAGGGAGGTAATCACGAGAATGTCCAGTGGATCCTTGTCGTCGCCGTAAGTCTGGGGTATGAACCCATAGTTGACAGGGTAGTAGAAAGAAGAATAGATTACCCGGTCCAGTTTCAGAAGTCCCGAGTCCTTGTCGATCTCATATTTGCAACGGGAACCTTGCGGGATCTCGATGATCGCATTGACGATGCGCGGTGCATTCTTGCCTACCGGAACGCCATGCCAGGGATGGGAAACTGTCATCATATCTGCAGCTTGTAATAAGGCCACAAACCTACAGGAAAATGGCCACTCGGCAAAAAGGCGGGGTTGCCGGAAATTGCGCTTGTTACCGGGCAAGGGCCGCGCCACCGACCGTGGCAAGCAAGCCGAGCACCACGCTGAGCAGGACATAGGCAACGAAATTCAGCCAATAGCCTTCTCTGGCCAGGTTAACGGCTTCGTATGAAAAACTGGAAAACGTCGTGTAACCGCCGCAAATGCCAGTGACAAGGAAGAGCCGCCACTCGACGGTCAGCCAGGCATGCCGGTTGATCAGTCCATAGAAAAGGCCGATCAGAAAACAGCCGGTGATATTGACGAGAAAGGTACCGGCAGGAAAAGGGGTCGCGGTGAGTCGCTGGATGGCCGTCCCCAGCAGGTACCGGCCGATACTGCCTATCCCGCCGCCGAGGAATATGACGAGCAGGTTCTTCACTTATCGTTTGTGATTCAATATTTCTTTCAGGTCGACCAGCCAGACTCCCCCGATCCTTACCACCCGGATAGTAGTCGTGTCGTTCTTATAGGAATTTGCGTAGGTGTACGACGTCACGGAGTCATTGACCTTGTGGATATCGATCGGGCGGATTTCGGCATCCTTGTATTTGGCCCTTTCGTCGGACTGCATTCCGTCATAGTCCTTCTTCCATTTGTCGAGCAGCATCCGGTTGGTAGAATCGGCGTACAGGTAAAAGTTGGCCTTATCATAGTTCCCATCCAGTGCCGCGCGGATGAATTCCCGCCCGGCGTCGTCGGCGTCTTCGGCATTCTTAAACGAATGCGACTCGCCGCAGGCGGCAAGCAGCAAGACGACCGGCAGAAGGAAATTCCTGATCATGGCTTGCCCTCCTGCTCCTGTTTGTCACGTTCGTAGGCCCTGATGATGGCTTTCACGAGCCGGTGCCGGACGACGTCTTCTTCATCGAGCTCGATATGGGCGATCCCGTCGATATTTTGAAGGATGTACAGCGCCTTTGCAAGGCCACTCTTCTGGTTTTTCGGAAGGTCGATCTGCGTGAGATCGCCCGTGATAATGGCCTTGGCATTCGCACCGATCCGGGTGAGAAACATTTTCAGCTGCAGATCGGTCGCGTTCTGAGCTTCGTCGAGGATAATAAAGGCGTTGTCCAGCGTCCTGCCACGCATATATGCCAGGGGAGCTATCTCGATCGTCCGGGTGCTCATGTAATATCCCAGTTTGTCGGCCGGGATCATGTCGTCCAGTGCGTCATAGAGGGGTCGGAGGTACGGGTCGATCTTCTCCTTCAGGTCTCCCGGAAGGAACCCCAGGCTTTCTCCTGCTTCAACCGCCGGCCGGGTCAGGATGATCTTCTTGACCATCTTGTTCTTCAGGGCGCGGACGGCGAGGGCGACGGCAGTATAGGTTTTACCGGTTCCGGCCGGACCGATCGCGAAGACGATGTCGTTCTTTTCCGCGGCCGCAACCATCTTCTTTTGGTTGACCGTCCTTGCCCGGACGGTCTTGCCATTGGGACCAAAGACGAGGATATCGTTCGGATGCCGGTCGACAAAGTGGTCTACCGTCTCCGCATCGTCACCGCCGAGGATTTGTTCGAAGTAATTTTCGCTGACGTGACCATTCCTTTCCAGGTACTGGACCAGCAGATCTATCTTTTCCTTGGCGGATTCCACCTGTTCCGGGGAACCGCTCAGTTTGATCTGGGTGCCGCGAGAGAGGATTTTCAGGAGGGGGAACTTCTTTTTGAGGATATCCAGCTTTCCGTTATTTACACCAAAGAATTCAATGGGGTTTACGGTTTCCAGGTTGATGATTGTCTCAGTCAAATTCAGTGCATTTTTTGCGTTCAGAAATGGGTACTTTGCTTGAGGCCGCGGGCCTGTTCAAATATAACCCGTGCAGTCTTTATTTTTTTGTAATTCTTATTAACACATGTGAATAGTGGGATCGGTTTTTTTTACTATGTTTGTCATCCGTGCACCGCCGTTCCTTTCTATAGAACCCACCAGAAGAATAACAAGATATATTGTGGTTTTGTTCGTATGCTGATTTGCTGAAGTTGGCCGTTCCTGCAGAGATAAACCGGATCCTCCTTTAGGCTAACGCTAAATTACCGAAAGAATTGCCTGATGAAATCCATTTGCCTAATCATTGGGGTTGGGATGGGGCTACTGGCGGCCTGGAGCGGCGCCCGCGCGCAATCGGGGGAGATCCTCCGGCTGCGGGAATCCCTCAGGGCGTTCACCGGCCGGCCGGGGTATTCCCGGGACAGCGCATATATCGACACCCTGGACCGGCTGGCCTACATATTCTACGGGGTCAACGCCGACAGTGCCTTTTACTATGGCCGCCTCGCGCTGGAATACAGCGACCGGGCCGCATACGCAAGGGGCCAGGCGGAAAGCTGGCGCATCCTCGGAAATACTTACGAAATGACGGGCGACTACAGCAATATGCTCACCGCTTATCATCGTTCGCTTGATATCGCCGAAGAGAGCGGCAGTAAAGGACAGATAGCTAAAGCGACGTCGAATATTGCGCTCTTTGACGAACAGCAGGGGGAATACGACCAGGCCAGAAGGCTGATGGAGGAGGTGATTTCGACCCATGGCACGCTGGCAGACAGCCCGCTTATCCTGACCGTGTATATCCATCTTGCCCAGTACGCCGTGCATGAGCGGCGGTTCGCTCCGGCCCTGGCTTATGCGCAACGCGCGCTGCAGACGGCTATAGCTATTCGCGACGAGCCGCAGGTGGCGACTTGCCGGAACGAAGTCGGGAAGATATTTGCTGCCACCGGCAAGGTCCGCGATGCCGTAGGTTTATACGAAGCATCCCTGGCTTATTACCGGCTGGCTAACGACCAGCTGGGGTTGGTCTCGACCGGTTCGCTGCTGGCGCAGGCGTTTCTGCAGCTCAGGGACTATCCGATGGCGCTGCAGTATGCCCTCCGGTCGCTGGATGGCGCGCAGGCGCTGCGGAGAAAGCCCGAAGCCAGGCTGTCTGCGCAGGCGCTTGCGGATACATACGATGCGATGGGAGACGACCGCCGGGCGCTGCGCTATTTCCGGCTTTATAAAGACTATTCGGACAGCCTGTTCAACGACTCGACCAACAAGCGGGTCCTGGCGCTTGCCGCAGGGTATGCGTTCGAAAAGCAGGCGGCATTGCTCCGGCAGGAGCAGGCCAAGCGGGAGGATCATTACCGGCAGGCGCTCCGCGAAGACGCCATCGAAATCGCCGTCACCGCCCTGGTCATTATCGCGCTTTGCTTGTTTGCCTTCGTCCTGCTGCGCAGCCGGAACAACAACAGGCGTATGAATCAGCTGTTTCAGGAGAAGAATTCCAAGATATAGGAGCAGAAGGAGACGCTGGAACAGCAGGCGGTTCAGCTCCTGCTCAACAACCGCGAAAAGGACAAGTTGTTCTCTATCGTCGCGCATGACCTCCTGGGACCCCTGAACTCGCTCAGGACCGTCATGGACCACCTCAAGGAAAAGCAACTTTCGGAGGGGGAGCTGCGCGATGTCCTGGCCGATTTCCGGCGAAATGTTGACTATTCATCGGAACTGGTCAGTAATCTGCTGGTCTGGGCGAGCAGCCAGCTGGACGGCATCGTCGTCCGGCCCGTTGTATTGCCTTTGCGGGCGATCATGCTGGAGATCCTCGCTCTCTTTTCGCATCAGGCCTGCCAGAAGCATGTTTTGCTGGCGGAGGAGATGGACGACTCGATAAGCGCCTTTGCCGACAAGGACATGGTAGAGGTCATCGTCCGCAACCTGGTCAGTAACGCCATAAAATTTTGCCGGCCGGGGGACAGTGTCAGGCTGACCGCCTGGTATGCGAACGACGCCATAGGGATATGCGTTGCCGACACCGGGACTGGTTTGCGGACCGACGACCTGGAAAAGATCCGCCGAAAGGAGATCTTCACCAGCTATGGCACCGCGAAGGAAAAAGGAACGGGTTTGGGCATGCTCCTCTGCCGCGAATTTGCGGAGGCCAACGGCGGCCGGTTCTGGATTGAAAGTGAATGGGGAAAGGGTTGTCGCTGCTATTTTTCGCTTCCGGCCAGCGCCGCGCCTTTATAGAGCAACATATTGCCTTTGGGGGGCATTTCGATGCTAGCGCGCAAATCCTGTGGCACTCAGTTCTTCTTCAATGAGGTTGTGGAAAGTTGCCTCGTTTTCCCAGATCCATGCGGGCAATTGTTGCTTTATGATCTTCCAAATACCGTCTTCCCGCTGCATTCTCAGGACAATGCGGTTGCCCCGGTCATCGCTTACATCCACGGTGAACAACCCCTCCTGCAAACCATTCGATTTACGAAAATTGAACTCTCTTAAACGGCCGTCGGCCTTTACCAACTTGGTGAACTGGATGTTCCGGATGAACTGTATCTGCATAAGGCGCCCTTTGAAAAAATTTTATGAACAATTCGCGTGCTACAAGTCAGGGGGGCTTCTTAAAGAATAGTGAATTTTTTTACGCAGGGAATGGATTATGATAAAGATAATAAAAAGCTGGCAGCGACCGGTATAAAAATTAAAAATCTTTGCAGCTAATTTATCCACTGGTTGCGGGGAAAAAAATATTTTTGCCGGTCATTTATAACCCATTCATAATAAATGCTTGAGATGTCATCGCAAATCATTGTTGTCGGCGCCGGCGCGGCCGGCCTGATTGCGGCCCGGAGGTTGGCGTCTGCGGGCTATTCGGTTACCCTGCTGGAAGCAGCTGCAATTCCGGGCGGAAGGATACATTCGTTATTTGTGCGCGACGTCGCAGAACACCTCGAGGCCGGGGCCGAATTCGTCCATGGTGACCTTCCGGTTACCGTTGGTCTCGTGCGAGCCGCAGGGTTGCAGTTGATCCCGACCAACCATTGGCAAATGGCCAACGACCCATCGCCATTCGGAGATTCGTCGCACTGGGATGATATGTTGTCGGAAATGAGCAGGATCGAACAGGACATTCCGGTCGGAGCATTTCTTTCCGAACATTTCGCCGGGGAAAAATATGCCCGCCTTCGCGAGTCCGTGTGGCGCTTCGCTTCAGGTTACGATCTTGCCGATCCAGCAATCGCCAGTACCAAAGCACTCTACGCCGAGTGGTCGGCTGAATCGGACAGCAGCGAATACCGGGTGGAAGGCGGATATGGCCGGCTGGTGGATTGGCTCGCCGGCGAATGTCGCCGGTTTGGAGTCATGCTGCACTATTCCGCACCCGTTACTGCCATCCGTTGGGAGGAAGGGAAGACGGTCGTCGTGACCGGGCCCGGCCGGGAATTCTCTGCCGAGGCGATTATTGTCACCGTTGCGCCACCCGCGCTGAAGAACCTGGGATTCTGTCCTGCCTTGCCTGTTTATTCGAATGCGATCCGGGGAATAGGTTGGGGGTCGGTCATCAAGGTGCTCCTGGTCTTCCGGACTGCCTGGTGGCGTGAGGAAGCTGATGAAAGAACCACGTTTATCCTCAGTCACGAGGCCATACCGACCTGGTGGACGCAGCGGGGAGTGTCGTCGACGCTGATCACCGGCTGGGTTACCGGTGACAACATGCGCGAATTCCGCACACTGGCCGAAAAAGACCGGATCGGCTCATGTCTCGCTTCGCTGTCGGCCATTTTCAGGAAGGATATTGGTTTTCTCCGGGAGCAACTGGTCGCCTCTCGCATCTTCGACTGGGCGGAGCAGCCGTTCATTCACGGCGGGTACAGCTACGACATGGTCGGGACGCCGGCATGCCGCCGCCAATTGCAGGTCCCCGTAGCGGACACGATCTATTTCGCAGGAGAGGCGGCCGATGAAGGGCCGTCGCCGGGCACCGTGGAAGCAGCATTCCGCAGCGGTATTGCGGCGGCGGAAAAGATCATCGCCCGTCACAAAAGGTAATAGCGCGGACCGAACCGCGCTATTAAGGGTATATATCTCGGTAAGTAATTGTCGGCTATACATACTGATCGCGGAGCGCCCGGATCTCGTCATGGTTGGATCGCAACGCCTCTTCCTGCCTGACCAGCAGTTCGCGGATATAGGAAGGGAGAAATTCATGCTCCAGTGCAGCTGCGTACGCACGTTGCGCGGCATCCTCTCCGGCTTCGCAGTTGGCGAGTATCGTGCGGCGGTTATGCCCGGTGAAGATCGCTTTCACGCCCATCCATGTCCGGTAGATCTTGCCGGCGGTCGTCGTTCCCTGGCGAATCTCCGCGCCAAGCGCCTGCACTTCACAGGCCAGTGCTATTTTATTACGGTGGCTTTCCGCGATCATTGTAGCATAGAGGATCTTCAGGTCGTCATCTTCGGGTTTGGTCTCGCGGATCGCCTTTTCATAGCCGGATATCCTGTCGTTGTTGATTTGGATCAGATCGTTCAATACTTCGATCGTTTCGCTCGTGTTTTGCATAAAACAGGTTTATCACAATACACCGCAAAATCGTGCCAGCCTTTTACCTATTTCCGTCGCGTGTTGCGCGGGGCAAATATTCCTCATGATAGCGAGTGGCTATTTGATTGTATCAGAATGTCTTCTGTAGCTACAACCGATTTGCGCCGGAGTGTCAGATCTCTTCCCCCGCTTCGGTACAACCGGTTTCTCGTCCCTGGAAACTGCGCAGCCTGTTCCGGAGTACCCGGTTTTCTTCCTGCAGGTTGTCGACCCGCTGCAGCAGGTGCGCAAGCGCCTCAATTCCCTCGGCGTTGATCGCCAGTTCATAGTGCCAGCGCGCGAATTTTTCAAGTGCGGGGAGGTCTTCCGTCGCAAGGAGGACCGCACCGTCCCGGATAGTCATCCCGATGAGGCCGGATTCATGAAGCCCTTTGATAAAGGATAGCTCTACATGGTGAAACGCGCAGAATTCCCCTGCCGCGATTAAGTCCGCTGATTGCATGATATCAGTTTTACAGGTTCATGATTGTTGTTGTTCCCTTATTTTTTGCAACTCCCGAAAAAGCTCCCGCTCTTTATCGGAAAGATTAGAGGGTAACCTGATCTCAACCGTTACGAAGAGATCACCGTGCTGTCCTTCTTTTTTGTATACGGGGAATCCCTTGCCCTTAAGCCGGAGCGACGTGCCGTTGGGAGTCTCCGGCTTGATCTTCAGTTTCACCTTTCCGTCGAGTGTGTCGACAAGAACGTCGCCGCCGAGTATGGCGGTATACAGGTCGGGGGTGGCAACGGTATACAGGTCGTTGCCATCCCTTCGCCACCGCGGGTCTTCAGCAACTATGAAAGTGATATAGAGGTCACCGGCCGGACCACCGCTGGTGCCCTGACCGCCGTGTCCCTTCAACTTGATGACCTGGCCGTTCTCCACGCCCGCCGGAATGGTGATCCGGATTTTCCGGTCATTGATCGTCAGGACCTGCTGGTGCGTCGCAGCCGCGTCGGCAAGACCCAGGTGCAGTTCCGCCTGATAATCCTGGCCGCGGTACGCCGATTGCCGGCCGCGGCTGCCGCGGCTCCCATGGCCAAACAGCGATTCAAAGAAGTCTGAGAATTCGCCGCCGCCGAAACCTTCAGCCGATTCACCCGCGCCGCCGCCAAAACCACCAAAACCGCTGGCACCAAATCCCGCGCCTCCGCCGCCCTGGCGGCCCGCAGATTGTTGCGCTTTCTCGAATGCTTCCGCGTGCTGCCAGTCCTTCCCGTATTGATCGTACTTCTTGCGTTTTTCCGGATCGCTGAGCACCTCGTTCGCTTCATTGATCTGCTGAAAACGCCGGTGCGCTTCCTTGTCGTTGGGGTTCAGATCCGGGTGATGCTTGCGGGCGAGCTTTCTGTACGCCGATTTGATCTCGTCCTGGGTCGCTGTCTTACCCACGCCGAGTACCTTGTAATAATCGATATAGTCCATTGATGCCCTGTTTAACTGCAAAGTTAAGCGTTGGCATAGTTTTTTTAACTTCTATTGAAATCCTGCAAGTATGAAAAAAATCCTGACGATGGCCGCCATGCTGGGAGGCTTTCTGGTTGTCGGCAGCTGCGGGTCCCACCGCGACGCCAAAGTGCCGGCGACTGACACCAGTTCCGTCATGGGCCCGGCGCCCGACAACAACAGCGCGAACAATCCTTCGCTGGCCGATACCGCCTACGAAAAGAATAAGACCCGGCCGATCACGGACACGATGAAGAAGAAATAGCGGTTGGCGCTGCGGGGAAAGCCATAGTCTACAGGTCGCGGCTGATGGTGAAATAAAAGCGGCTTCCCAACCCCGGTTGGGACTCCGCCCAGATACTGCCGCCATGCAGCTCGGCGATCTTTTTGCCGTGGGCGAGGCCGATCCCGGAGCCTTCGAATTTACTTCGGCTATGCAGTCGCTGAAAAATGATGAAGATCCTTTCCAGGAATTGAGGCTCGATGCCGATCCCGTTATCACTCACCATAAATTTCCAGTAGCCGGCCCCGGGTGTCGCTTTTACTTCGATCGCCGGGGGGCGGCCGGGATACCGGAACTTGATCGCATTGGTAATGAGGTTCTGCAGGAGCAACTTGAACTCCGTCGGATAGGCCCGGAGCTCGGGCAGTCCTCCGGCCGAGATGATGGCGCCGCTTTCCCTGATACTGATATCGAGATCCGCAAGTACTTCCTCCAACAGTTGCCCGCTGTCGACCCTCCGCGCATCTTTTTCCCTGCCGATCCGGGAGTAATCCAGGAGGTCTTTGATCAGCGTCTTCATGCGGTCGGAACCCTGGGTCAGATAGTCCAGGTATTTGATGCCGTTACCTTCCAGCTTGTCGCGGTATTCCTTTTGGATGAGGTCGGCAAACCCGGAAATGGTCCGGAGCGGTTCCTGCAGGTCGTGGCTGGCCACATAGGCGAATTGTTCCAGCTCCTTGTTCTTGCTTTCCAATTCCACTGTGCGCTGGCGAACCTTCTTTTCAAGCACCTCATGCGCGCCCCGGTTTTCTTTTTCCAGCCGTTCCAGTTCCTCTGCCATTGAGTTGAAATGGTTGGTCAGGGTGCCGATTTCATCCTGCGAGAAGGCGACGGCCTTCCGGCGATAGTCGCCCCTGGCGACAGCCTGGGACGACAACAGCAATTCCTTTAGTCCGCGTTGAATACCCCGGCTGACCGTGATGGCCAGCAGGAGCCCGGTGCACTCGACCGTGAGGGCTACTATAAAGAGCAGGCGCAGGATCACGTGCTCCAGCCACCGGGACCCGGCTCCGAGCGCAAAGGAAAAGTTATCTTCCATCGGCGTAAGCCGGTCATTTAAAGGGGGGATCTGTCGCAGGAGCGCGTCTACCCGTTGCTGGGAAAAGGGTTGTGCATGCATTTCTGCGTGAAGTTTGCCGCCAAGGGCCAGAAAGTCGCCGAGCACGGAGTCCGCCCCGGTCCAGGCTGCGATAGCGCTGGAGATATACCTGTTGCTGTGAAACCGGAGAAGCAGTTTGATCATGCCATCTATATCCCCGGGGTCGTTACGTCCTTCGAGGAAGCCCTGGCGGACGATGTCGAGGTTTGCATTTTTGGCGCCTTTGCTCAGTTCCATCCTCGCCTTGTGATCGCCCATGTTGACCTTCATGTACCCGAGGAATTTCGCATAATCGGCCTCATCGTGCGTGCGTGCGTATTCCAGGAGTTGATACAGGCCATCCTTTTGAGCTTTTGACCACAGGCCCTCGCCGCCGACATATGCGCGGACGCTGGAGAGGGTATTGATGGAAAAAATGAGCACCCCGAGCTCGATCGCGATCAACAGGGCCATGATGCCCACTGTAAAATAGAGTTTCTTGGCGATCGAAATGTCCTTCAGCCATCGGAAGATGGATGTATTCATACACGGGTTTTTGCACGTCAGGGCGGACACCCAAAATAGGCAATTGCGGGCTAAAAACAAAGAGCCCGGTCGCCTTTCGGCTGCCCGGACTCTTTTCGTCATCCTGAATCAATAGTAAATTTAGTGCCCGAACCGTTTCCGCCCGTGCCGGGAAGTCATGATATAGATACCGGCCACGAGGGAACCATATGCCGTAAGGTTGAGCAACCAGTTGACGTCATAGTCATTCGCCCTGAAAAAGTGAAGACTGACGAGCCCGCAGCCTGCCACGATGATCAGCATCAGAATAGTTATCAACAGTTTCATAGTCGTAAATTTTATGGTGATCTACTTATATAACAGACCGGCGGAATCGGGGTTCGTTTACTAATAAAATGCTAAGAAAAGGCGGGATTGTTAACGAATTTTTACATTTGGGGATGAAACAAAGGATCCTGATTACGCGGCCCACCTTCCCGGATGTGATGGACCGGCTGCGCGAATATTTTCATGTCACGCTCAATGACGGCCCGCGGTATTCCACGAACGAGTTGAACGTTGCTTTAAAGGATATAGATGGCGCCCTGGTCTCGGGCGGTGACAAGATCGACGCCGACGCGCTGAAAGGACTGACCAGGCTCAAGGCTGTTTGCGTCACGGCGGCGGGTTACAATAACGTCGATGTTGCCGCGCTGACCCGGGCGGGGATATTGGGGACCAATTCTCCGGGACCTGCCGATGAGACGGTAGCCGATTTTACTTTCGGGCTCATGATCGCGACTGCCCGCCGGCTGGTGGAAGCGAGTTGGTCGGTCTCAATGGGACAATGGAAAGAGTCGTTTCCTATCCGTTTCTTCGGCGTCAATCTCTGCGACAAGAACCTGGGCATTCTTGGCATGGGGGGTATCGGGCAGGCTGTTGCCCATCGCGCCATTGGATTTCGCATGCCGGTGATTTATCATAACCGGCGCCGGTTGCCACACGAGATAGAGGAGCGATGCAGAGCGCGATACCTGACCAGGGAGGAAGTATTGCGGCAGGCCGATTTCGTGCTGCTGGCCATGCCCTTCAACGCGGAGAATTATCACCTGATCGGGGCGCCCGAACTGAAACTGATGAAGCCCTCCGCGATGTTGTTTAATATCGCCCGGGGCGGTTTGATTGACGAAGCGGCTTTAGCGGAGGCCTTGAGGCGGAAGGAACTCGCTGCTGCCGGCCTGGATGTATTTGAGCACGAACCGGCGATCTACCCGGGCCTCATGGGTCTTGCGAACGTAGTGCTGACCCCCCACATCGCCGGCGGGACTGCCGAAACGCAGCATGGCCTGGCGGCCATGGCGGCTGATAACCTGATCACCGCGTTGACTGTCGGGCCGCAGGCGGTTCGCCGGGCTGCGGTGTTCAACCCTGAGGTGCTGGCGGAGCCCCGGTAATGTGGCGGCTGGCGGAGCCCGCGTACCGTGGCGGCTGGCGGAGCCTGGTCGATAAAAAGGCCGCCTCCCGTAATGGAGACGGCCATATAGATGTCGCTGCCGCGGCGACGTCACGCCGCATACAAATACTAGTACCTGTAATGTTCGGGTTTGAAGGGTCCGTTTTTCGGAATGCCGAGATAGTTCGCTTGTGCATCCGTCAATTCGTCCAGCTCCACACCGATTTTGGCAAGGTGCAGGCGGGCAACCTTTTCGTCGAGATGTTTCGGCAGTATGTAGACTTTATTCTCGTACTTATTGGCATTTGTCCACAATTCGATCTGCGCAAGCGTCTGGTTGGAGAACGAGTTGCTCATCACAAAGGAAGGGTGGCCGGTGGCGCAACCGAGGTTGACAAGGCGGCCTTCCGCAAGGACGATCACGTCTTTCCCGTCGATATTGTATACGTCGACCTGGGGTTTGATCGTGTCCTTGGTGTGGCCGTAATTCTTGTTGAGCCAGGCCATGTCGATTTCGATATCGAAATGCCCGATATTGCAGACGATTGCCTTGTCTTTCATCAGGCGGAAATGTTTTTCAGTAATGAGGTCACGACAGCCGCTGGCGGTTACCACGATATCGGCTTCTTTGACGGCATCGATCATCTTTTTGACCTCGAAGCCGTCCATGGCGGCCTGCAGCGCACAAATCGGATCGATTTCTGTCACTATCACGCGGCACCCGGCGCCTTTCAGGGAGGCGGCGGAACCTTTGCCTACATCTCCATAGCTTCCGACGACGGCGACCTTCCCGGCCATCATGACGTCGGTAGCCCGGCGGATAGCGTCGACCAGCGACTCCTTGCAACCATACTTGTTGTCGAATTTCGACTTGGTTACCGAGTCATTGACGTTGATCGCGGGGATCGGAAGCGTGCCCTTTTCCATCCGCTCGTACAGGCGATGTACCCCGGTCGTGGTTTCTTCACTCAACCCCCTGATGTGCTGGACAAGCTCCGGGTATTTGTCGAACACCATATTGGTGAGGTCGCCGCCGTCGTCAAGGATCATATTCAACGGGCGCTCCGTACTGCCAAAGAACAGGGTCTGCTCGATACACCAGTCGGCTTCTTCCAGGTTCTGGCCCTTCCAGGCAAATACCCCGATGCCCGCGGCGGCGATGGCAGCGGCGGCCTGGTCCTGGGTGGAAAAAATGTTGCAGGAACTCCAACGGACTTCAGCGCCGAGTTCTACCAGGGTTTCGATCAGCACGGCGGTCTGGATGGTCATGTGGAGACAGCCTGCGATCCGGGCTCCCTTCAGCGGCTTTTGCTTGCCATATTCGGCGCGGATGGACATCAGTCCGGGCATTTCTGCCTCTGCGAGACGAATCTCCTTGCGGCCCCATTCGGCCAGACTCATATCCTTTACCTTGTAAGGGAGCTTCAAATCGATGCTCGTTGTCTTCGTTGACATGGAAAAAATGATTTTAGTTTTATCAAAGGTAGTTTGTAGAACAAAAATACAGAAATTATTGCTAAATTTGGAACAAAACAACAATATTTGATCACTTCCTAGAACAAAACCCTAATAGCCCATGGAAAGAGAAGGTCAAACAGAAAAACCGGCTGCACCGCCCACCGACCTGGATGAGAAGGACAAGGCCATTTTACGCCTTCTTCAGGGCAATGCCAAGATCACGGTTCGTGAAATTGCGGCCCAGGTGCACCTGAGCACTACGCCCGTCCATGAAAGGATCAGGAGGCTGGAAGATACAGGTGTGATCCGGCAGTACGCCACCTTGCTGGATCATTCCAAGGTCAAAAAAGGGTTGCTCGCGATTTGCTATGTTTCCCTGAAGGAGCATAACAAAAGGTCAGGGTCGAAATTCATCAGAACGATCCAACAGATGCCTGAGGTAATGGAGTGCTTTATCATCTCGGGCGAGTTTGATTTTCTGTTGAAGGTAGCCGTCGAAAATATGGACGCCTACTACGATTTCCACGTGAATCAACTCGGCCAGATCGACAACGTCGGTCACGTGCAGAGCACCTTCGTCATGGGGGTCGTCAAGCAAAGCCACCAGCTGATTTCCTGATAATCTTGCGAAAAGATGATGAAGCGGCGATATTTGATCGGGATCATCGCCCGCATATAAATTCGTAACTTGCGGATGTCAAAAACCACCGACTATGTACACTTATGATACCGTATCCGAAGCAGTCCGTGGGCTCAAACAACGAGGCTATACGATCGACTTTAATCTCGAGGCTGACCGGCTCGGTCATAAGACCTCCGTGCCATTGGGCTTATCGGAATTCGAGATCGCGGATGTTTACCGGTTCGAAGGCAATAGTGACCCTGCGGACGAGGCGGCGGTGTACGCGATCGAGTCCCGCGACGGACGAAAGGGATTGCTGGTAACAGGGTTCGGTATTTCCGCCGAAGGGATCGGGGAGGAGATGGTCGAAAAATTGACTTATTTTCGGCGCGCCAAACCATCCACATGATCACCATCCGCTCCGCGCGCGAGAACGACCTGCCCGGGATCCTCGGGATTTATAATGATGTTATCCTCCACACGACGGCGGTGTACGCTTATCATCCGCATACCCTCGAGATGCGGAGGGCCTGGTATGAGAGCAAGGTCAAGGACGGATACCCGCTTTTCGTCGCGGATGACGGGGTTCGGGTCGTCGGATTGAGCACATATGGTCCGTTCCGAGCATGGCCGGCGTACAAGTACACCGTTGAAAATTCTGTATATGTCGCGGCCGACCAACGCGGCAAAGGGATCGCCCGCATGCTGATGCAGCCGTTGATCGAAGCGGCCCGGCGGCAGGATGTTCACGCGGTCATTGCCTCGATCGACTCGACGAATGAAGCCAGCCTCCGGCTGCACCGCTCATTGGGATTTGAGGAGGTCGCGCATTTCCGGGAGGTGGGGTACAAATTTGGGCGCTGGCTTGATCTCAAGTTCCTCGAGCTCTTGTTGGAGACGCCTGCAACACCTGTTGAGGGATAGGGACCCTGTTCGCACTTACACCCTACGCGCGCGAATCAGGCCGGCAACGATTTTGTCGATGGGCAGCGTCACGCAATCTTCGTTGAAGTCTTCCGCGGAAACAAACCGAAAGGTCTCCGTCTCTTTTCTTTCGGCATACATTTTCATCTCCCGCTCGTCGAAATCAAAGGGTCTATGCCTGAGTGGGGCCTTGATCGGTTCCAACGCATTGACCCAGTAATAGATGGAGATGATCTGGTGGTCGGGGTTGAAGGCGGACATTTGGAAATAGTCCGTAGTATAAAGGTGATCGCCGACTGCGATGTCGAGGTCCATTTCCTCTTTGAACTCCCGTCGAAGGCAATCCCTTGTGCCCTCGCCGAATTCGAGACCGCCGCCGGGGAATTTGGTATAGTAGCCGCCACGGATCAATTCGTCGCTGACCAACACTTCTCCTTTTTCGCCAAGCAGGACGCCATACACGCGCAGGTTGAACATATCAGAACCATTTCTTTTTCATAAAATACCAGCTGATGATGATCGAGATGCCGACGGACAGCAGCAGCGGGATATAGAACGCATAATGCGAATTCGAGCCCGGTATCGGGACGTTCATTCCGTAAACGCCGGTGACAAGCGCAGGCAGTGAGAGGATGATGGTGATCGACGTCAGTCGCTTCAGCACATTGTTCATATTGTTGCTGATGATGCTGGCGAATGCGTCAAGCGTGCTGCTGAGGATATTCGTATAAGTATTGGCCATTTCAAGTGCCTGCGACATGTCTACGGCAAGGTCCTCGAGGATTTCCTTTTCTTCGTCGTTAAGGCCGAGGAAGTTGGTCCTGGCGATCTTCAGCAGCAACAGCTCGTTGGAACGCAGCGCCGTCACGAAATAGACCATGGACTTTTGGATCTTCATCAATTCGAGCAGCTCCTCGTTTCGGTTGGAGTCGTAAAGCTTTTGCTCCATGATGTTCCGGCGCTGATTGATCTCCTTCAGGTATTCCATGTAGGTCTGCGTGATCTTTTCGAAGATCTTGAGCACCATCATATTCTTCTTGTCCGGATGCCTGTTCTGAAACGTGTTCAGAAACTTTTTGATCGCGCCGTTCTCGAAGGAGTTGACGGTAACGATCTGGTTATGCGTCAGGATGATACAGATGGGGATCGTGACGTAATACGCGTCGCTGTCGTTGAAAGAGTTGTTTTCCGTCGGCGTCTTGATGACGATCAGCTTCACATTCTCTTCTTCGTCAAACCGGGCCCTTTCGTCGATATCGAGCGAGTCGGTCAGAAAATCCAAAGGAATGTCCAGTTCCTCGGACAAATGCGCGAACTCCTGTTGTTTCAGCGGCGGCAGAAGATTGACCCAGGTGCCATTCTCCGGGCTTTCGACTTCTACAGTCTGGTGGTTGATATTTTTGAAGAACTGGATCATCAATTCCCGATAGTGCCTTCGAAGACACGCTCCGCCGGTCCGCTAAGCCAGATATTCTCAAAGGAGCCGTCGTCATTGCGTTCGAACCGGACTGCGAGCTTGCCCCCTCTTGTCGTCACTTTCACGTAGTTGTATCCTACTTCATTGTGGTAGCAGGCCAGTGCGGCGGCGGTGACGCCCGTACCGCAGGACAGGGTCTCGTCTTCCACGCCACGCTCGTAGGTCCGGACAATGATCTCGTCCGGCCGTTTCTGCTCCACGAAATTGACGTTGATCCCCTCGGCGGCATAGTCGCTGCCATACCGGATGTCCATTCCCTTGTGGTATACGTCTGTGTCCATGACTTCCGATACCATTTTTACGTAGTGGGGGGAACCGGTGTCGAGGATGAAGTCGCCTTTTGACTCTTCGATGCCCGAAACGTTTTTCATTTTCAGGCTCACGATGCCCTGGTCGTCAATTTCGGCCAGATGAGGGCCGTCGATGGCGATGAAATTATATTCGTTCTTCCGGATACCCTGATCATAGGCGAATTTCACGAGGCAGCGTCCCCCGTTCCCGCACATCGTGCTTTCCCCGCCATCTGCGTTATAGTATTTCATTTCGAAGTCAAACCCAGCGTGCGGGTTGAGCAGCATCAGCCCGTCCGCGCCGATCCCGAAGCGCCGGTCGCAGAGCAGCCGGATCCTTTCCTTAGTCAGCGACGTATAGCTCCAGTTCCGGTTGTCCAGGATTACAAAGTCATTTCCGGTGCCCTGATATTTGTAGAAATGCATGGTGTTCATACGAGGATCAAAAATAGGTGTTTTATGGCAACCCCTCGACTATCGCAAGTGTCCTTTGGATCAGTGACTCGACGGCGGCGCCTGCGTCCATGGAAAATTTCCTGGTCACCCGGTTGGCGACCACGGCGCTGAGGCTCAGACAGGTGTGGCCGAGCAGTTTCCCGAGCCCGTAAATGCCGGCCGTTTCCATCTCGAAATTGGCGATCCGGTGACGGCCATAGGAGAAGTCGGTCAGCCTGTCGATGAGCTCGGGTTGGGTGAGGCCCAGCCGTAGCACCCGCCCCTGCGGGCCGTAAAAACCCGGGCAGGTCACCGTGATCCCGTGGTGAAATCCGTCGGTGAAATGCCGCAGGAGGGACGCGCTGGCGGCGCCGATATAGGGCTGGGCCAGACGCTGGTGCAACTGTGTTTGGGTAGAGAAGGCATGCAGCAGTTCGATCTCTTCTTCGTTGTTGTCGTGCCGGTAAAAGTTCAGGAGATTGTCTATGCCAAGCCCATGGGTCGATGCAACGAAGCTGTCTGGGGCAATATCCCGCTGCAGCGACCCGGTCGTACCCATGCGGATGATGGTTAGTGCAGTCAGCTGTTGTTTCGGTATGCGGCCGACAAAATCTATATTCACGAGGGCATCCAGTTCATTGAGCACGATGTCGATATTGTCCGTGCCGATTCCCGTGGAGATGACGGTCAGTCTTTTTTTGCCGATACTGCCCGTGTGCGTCACGAATTCCCGGTGTTGCGTCCTGAAATCGACCCGGTCAAAATGCCGGCTGACTTTGGCCACCCGGTCCGGGTCGCCGACGGTCAGGACGGTCGTCGCCAGCTCGTCCGGCCGGAGATCGAGGTGGTAGACGGCGCCCCGCCCGTTGAGGATGAATTCAGATTCTGCGATAGCAGTCATAAATCGCCTGATTTTTTTCTAACTTGTTCAAAATTATCTTAATTTTGCACCTGCCCAAAAAAATACGGCCCCTTCCCGCGGGGCCGATTTTGCCGGGTAAAGGATGCGCTTTGCAGGGGCATCCGGAGTGACAAGCGTTGGTTTCGTGGCCGAGTGGCTAGGCAGAGGTCTGCAAAACCTTTTACAGCGGTTCGAATCCGCTCGAAACCTCAAGTCGATCGTTGATTGGCCGCCCATCGGGCGGCCTTTACTTTTGGAATATAACCGGCGACTGGTATTTTTAGACACTTTCAGGGACATAATCTTGTTTCGTTCACGACTAGCGTAGGCGATGGCGAATAAGCCGCCTACGTCGGCTATGACAAGGACGGAAAGATTTGCCGGCTGCTAACGGACTTCGGTCTGTTCGCCTGGAGCGAAAAGCCATCAAACAAATAAAAAGCGTATATTTATTTGTTCCGCCAACGCTTGTCACATGAAGTACCTGCCGAGCAACGAGCAAATTGCGTTTTACCAAACGAACGGTTTTGTCGTCATCGAAGATTTTTTGACGCCGGATGAACTGGAGCATTGGCGGGAGGCTGTCATGCATGCGGTGGCGCAAAGAGGAGGGAGGAAGATCCCCGGGAAGGACATCAGGATCGGCGAAGAGGACGGCATCAATGAGGACGGCGACTATTTCGGGAAAGTATTCGACCAGTTGCTGAACCTTTGGCAGACTGATACCGCGGTCAGGGAGTTGATGCTCGATGAACGGATCGGGAAAATGGCCGCCATGCTTTCCGGGGCGGAGGGAATCAGGATCTGGCATGACCAGGCGCTTTTCAAGCGGCCCTGGGCCAATCCCACCGCATGGCATCTCGATACGCCGTTCTGGTCTTTCTCCGACCGCAGGGCGATTTCGATCTGGGTTGCGCTGGACGACGCGACACTGCAAAACGGCTGCCTCTATTTTATTCCGGGGTCGCACAAGGGGACGAAATTTGACAAAATTACTATCGGCCGGAATATGGACGGCATATTCGATGTCTACCCACAATACGCCAGGACGCAGGCGACGCCTGCGCCGATGAAGGCCGGTAGTTGTTCTTTTCACAACGGTCTGACCATCCATGGGGCGGGCGCCAATATGACCAATGCGTGGCGGCGTGCGATGACCTGCGCCTATATGCCTGACGGGAACCGGTTCAACGGGGAACCGAATATCCTGCCCGATCGTTATGTAAGCAGCCTCACTGTCGGTGACCCGCTCGACAACAACGAACAGAACCCGCTCATATATTATACCCATTGAGAAGGCGAGCTTTTATCAAAAGCGGTTCGCTGCTGGCCGGTGCATACACGCTGCGAGGTGCCAGGCCGGCCGGCGCCGAATGGGTTTGGCCCCGGGCCGAAGATCGACTCTACAGGCTCTTCAGGGATCCGGCGATGGCCGCCCGTCCCTTTGCTCGCTGGTGGTGGAACGGAGACAAGGTGGAGAAGCCTGAATTGGCCCGCGAACTTCGTCTGCTCAGGGACGCCGGCTTTGGCGGCGTCGAGATCAACCCGATCGCCTTCCCGGAACGAACTGCCGACATGGGTGTAGCCTCTGTCGGTTGGCTGAGCCCTGAATGGCTGGCACTACTGCGATTTACGCTGGAGGAAGCCGCTTCCCTGGGGATGTCATGCGATCTGATCGTCGGCTCCGGATGGCCATTCGGCGGTCCATGGCTGGCTGCAGACGAGAGAAGTCGCGTGCGGGTCATTTCGGCGGTCAGGCTGCAGGGACCGGCAGACTACCCAGTCACGGTCGCTGATCTGATCAAAGACGCCTATCCGGCGATCTCGGCGCCATTTGCAGGTCGGGTGTCCAAACTGATTTCACTCTCGCTCGTTCCGACCCCCCTGAACAGCCTGGAGGAGGTGACGGACATTCCCCTTGGAACGGGAAAACAGTCCTACAGGATATCCGTTCCTTCCGGCAGTCATATGTTGTATGCATTGGTTGAGTTTGACGGCTTTAGCGAGGTCATCAACGGGGCGCCTGGCGCCGACGGCCCCGTACTTAACCATTACCATAAGGCCGCCGTCGAAAAATATCTGCAGCGCATGTCGGACGCGCTCGGGCCGCTGACGAGGCATATCCGGTGCTTCTTCACCGATAGCCTGGAACTGGAAGGGGCAAATTGGTGTGAGGACATGGAACAGGAATTCCTCGTCCGGAGGGGATACGAATTGCGACCTTATCTACCGTTCATCCTCTACCGGACAGGCAGCATGGGCAACAACATCGACCCGGAATATGGGGCAAAGCATACCGAAGTCTTCAGACAATTGACCGGAAGGGTGCGCTTTGATTTCGACCGGACTAAGACGGAACTTTTGCGGGAGCGATTCGTGCAACCCTTTTTGGTGTGGTGCAGGAAAAATAAAGTATTGTCCCGCATGCAAGCCTATGGCCGCGGCTATGATCCGCTCGACGGCAGTTTTGGCGTCGACATCCCGGAATGCGAGACATGGATCAAGGCCGGGCTGGGAACCGAGATGAGCGGGGACGATTACCGCCTTGGACGGGCCTATACCATGATCAACAAGTACATTTCTTCCGCCGCCCGGCTGCAGGGCAAGAAGATCGTTTCCTGCGAGGAATTGACCAATACGGACCGCGTTTTCAACGAGACCCTCGAACTGCTCAAGGTGGGATCCGACCAAAGCGTCGTTTCGGGTGTCACACACGCGGTATTTCATGGGTTCAACTACTCGCCCCGCGAAGCCGCATTCCCGGGCTGGGTCCGGTATGGTACTTTTTTTAACGAACGGAATCCCTGGTGGCCCTGGCTGAAGCACTTTACCACTTATCGGGCAAGGCTGGCCGCTTTTTTCCACGAGATGACCATGTATGCAGGCATCGCGCTATTGCCGCCTACCGCCGACACCTGGAATAAGTATGGCGCGCAGAATACCCCGTTTCCCAGGCTGGTCCACCCCAGCTACCAACCGTTGATCTGGGAGGCGATACACAAAAATGGGGATGGTTGTGCTTATGTCTCGGAAAAGACGATCCGGGCCGGTGCGCTGGCAAGTTTCCACACGCTGTTCCTGATCGAAGTAGAGAGCCTGAGCCCGGAAACTGCGGAGCGGTTGCATCGGTTTGTGGTCGGTGGAGGACGCATTTTCTGTATCGAAACCGTCCCCTTCAGCGCAGAGAGCTTGCAGGAGCCGGATGGGGCGGTTCGGGAATGGGTGAACAAGATGAAAGGGTATGCGGATCGGTTTTTCCTGGTGAAGAATCCGGGAAAGGATCCGATCGGCTGGTACCGGCAAATCCAGCAGGACTATTCGCTGAAGCCCTACGTAGCGATCGACCGGCCCAATCCATTCGTTAACCAGGTGCGGTACACGTCCAAACACGCCGAGGCCATCTTCTTTATCAATTCCAATATGACTGAAGGGTATAGCCTGGAGCTTTCATTTGCCCCCGGGTTCGCGGCAGGCAAATGGCCCTGGCTGTGGGCCCCGGACACGGGCGAACGGCAACGCCTGGAGTTGTCGTCGGACAAGCTACAAATAGATCTCGGCCCGGCCGGTTCGAGGTTGATCGTTTTTGACAGGAGGAAGAAAGGACCGGTCTATCGGAAGACGTCCGGCGGAGAAAGGGAGCAGGTGAAGGGTTGGTCGGTAGAATGGCGGCATATTGACGGAACGATTGCCTTTTCTGAAATGGAAGAACTCAAAGATGTGAAGGATATCCCGGCATTCGCCTCGTTCAGCGGCATTATCATCTACCGCAAAACGATCCGGTCCGGAACAGCCAAAATTCTGGATCTTGGCAAGGTCTATGGCGTTTCGGAACTTAGCGTCAATGGTGTTATCCGGGGCGTGCAATGGTATGGGAGGCGCATTTTCAAACTGGAGAAGGGGGAAAACAGGCTGGAAATAACGGTCACGGCTGCCATGGGAAATTATTTGAAAACGCTGACAAAAAATCCGGTTGCGCAATATTGGACCAATGAGAAGCGAAAGGATCAGCCAATACAATCCATGGGCATGGCCGGGCCCGTCACGATTTACAACCCGCCCGACGTTATATAACTATTCCGGTATGATAAAATCTCTCTTACTCCTATTCTTGCCGCTGGCCGCCTGGGCGGGGGATTACCCGGCGTCGATGTTCGGGATCCGGTCGGACGGTGTGACGATGAATACCCGTTCGATACAGTACGCGGTCGATTTTATTCATGAACGGGGTGGAGGCAATCTGGTTTTCGACGTGGGAAGATTCCTGACAGGAAGCATCCACCTGAGATCCGATGTGGGTCTGGAATTGAAGGAAGGGGCCGTGCTGGTCGGCTCGCTGAACCCATTTGACTATGATAAGGCCGGGTATACGGCCCTGCTGTTAGCAGACAGCCAGCGGAACATTTCGATCACCGGCAAGGGGATCATCGACGGACAAGGAAGGTCGGTTGCAGCCAACATCGTTGGGCTGGCGCACGGCGGGGTCATCCGCGACCCGCTGCGGAACGACCGGCCGAATGAGGCAAACCGGCCGATGCTCATCTATTTCAGACGCTGCCGCGACGTGGTGGTCAGGGGTATCACGCTGGCAAATGCGGCTTCCTGGGTGGAAACCTATGATCAGTGCGTTGGCCTGTGGATCGACAGCATTCGGGTGGACAGCAAGGCCTATTGGAACAATGACGGAATGGACATCGTGGATTGCAACCAGGTCCGGATCACCCGTTGTTTTGTAGACGCGGCGGACGACGGGATCTGTTTGAAGTCGCATGATCCGTCCGCCGCCTGCACGGATGTATTGATCAGGGAATGTACGATCCGTTCCAGCGCAAACGCAATAAAGTTCGGGACCGTATCGCGTGGAGGGTTCCGGCAAATCCGGATCGTGCAAAACAGGGTCTATGATACGTACCGGTCGGCGCTTGCCCTGGAGGCGGTCGATGGCGCCGATATACGCAACGTGGTGGTGGATAGTCTCACTGCCGTGAATACGGGCAATGCGCTATTTATGAGGATCGGGGCAAGAAGCGGTTCACGCCAAAGCAGCATTGCGGATATTTCCATCCGGCATTTTTTCGTCCGGATAGCTGCCGGGAAGGCGGACTCCGGATATCCTTATGAAGGACCGATTGAAGATCAGCCGAGAAATATCTCCCCGATCGTCCTGACGGGCCTTCCCGGCGCGTTCTTGCGGGACATCCGGATGGAGGACGTCACCGTGCATTACCCGGGAGGCGGCAATCCGTTCATTGCCCGTCGGGGTCCGGCTGGTATGGACAGTGTTCCGGAATTACCCGCCAATTATCCGGAGTTCTCGATGTTCAGGGAATTGCCCGCCTGGGGGCTGTATGTCAGGCATGCGCGGGGGATGCAAATTAAGAACCTCCGGCTGTATGCCGCGGCTAAGGATTACCGTGCAGCTATCGTACTGGATGACGTCGGGGGAGACGACTGGTCGGGGACAGTGGTGAGGGAAGCGGGGAAGAAAAGGGGGTTTACTCATTCTTCCGCGCGCTCCCGGAAGTAGCGGCCAGGATAATAGCGGCTCCCGGCAACGATATCAGGCAAGGAAATACATGTCTTCCCGTGTCAGGCCAATGTCAAAAGCCTTGAGGTTTTCCTCGAAATGCGCCAACTTCGACGTGCCGGGGATCGGCAACATCAGCGGATGGAAGTGCAACAGCCACGCCAGGTTGATCTGCGCCGCGGTGGCATTGTATTTTTTTGCGATGGTTGCGATATTTGATTCAGTTTTAGGGAGGGAGTTTTGGAGGGACCAATAGGGCACCATGGCGATGTTCTTTTTTGTGCAAATGTCCAACACTTCCTCCATGCCCCTGTTCTCGCTGCCATAGGAAAGGAAAGTCGTTCTTTGGCCATGACCGAAGGCATTCTCGACCGTGGCAATATTTCCCATCGACAACGCCGTTTCTAACTCTCCCGGGGTGACGCAGCTGACGCCGACATGGAGGATCTTTCCTTCCTTCTGCATATCGAACATGGCGCCCATCGAGTCCTCGAACGGCGTCGATGTGCCGGGCATGACCCTGAAATGGACCAGTGAGATCTGTTCCAGTTTAAGGGTCCTGAGATTATTGTCGATGCTTTTCCTCAGGTCCTCGGGTCGGTCGAACCGGTACCAGCCCTTGTCTGGCTTTCGCATTGCGCCAACTTTGGTACAGATGATGAGGTCCTGCGGGTACGGATATAAGGCTTCTGCGATCAGGCGGTTGGTGACATCCTCACCATAATAGTCCGCCGTATCGAGAAAGCGGATGCCCTTGTCCACCGCTGTGCGCAGGATCTGCAGCGCTTCGGCTCTGTTGGGTGGCTCGCCGTATATATGTTCCCCCGTAAGCCGCATGGTGCCGAAACCAAACCGCTTGCAGGTCAGGGCGTGACCCGAATCCGGGCCGATGGTAATGGAAGCATTGCGAGTCATATGCCAATCGGTTTGCTGCGTTTTTCAAAAAAAGATGAACGTCGCGCCATGGCCGGCCGCGAGGCTGCAAATTTGCATTTGGTCGAAGGTACGGGTCTTTTCATTTTGCTTCCCGCATCGCCCCGGCGCAGGAGTTGGGCAGGGGACTTGCTTCAACTGCGGGTCCCGCCGCGGCTACCCGGAGTAATCGAATAGAGCCATGAAGCCGAAGTCCATATGAAGCTGCATATGGCAGTGAAAAAGCGTCATCCCCGGGTTATCGGCGATGAAGTCCACGTCCATTTCCTGAAAGCCGCCCAACATCGCGACGTCTTTCTTAATGCCCGAAGTAGGTTTGCCATGCACCCTGGTCAACTCGAAACTGTGCCGGTGCAGGTGCATGGGGTGTATGTCGTCCGAGGCGTTTCGCATATGCAACCGGTACCTCTTCCCTTGCCGGATGTGGAACATCGGCGTCATTTTCTTCATGTCGAACGCCATGCCGTTAATGGTCCATCGGTTGAATCCGTTGTCGGCAGCCTGATCCTTCGCAAACAGCATGGAAATGACTTCGTCGGGTGGTGCCGCGGGCAGGTTGTTGCGGCTAAAGATCCGGTAGTCCCAGGTATATGGCTTCGGGGCGACCCATAGAGGTTTGGCCTTGTGGTTGGCATATTCAACGACGACGCCCATGCCATTGCCGCGGTCATCGTCCGCCAGGTCTCCCATGATCCACACACCGGGATGCTTCATTTCCACAATGGCGCTGATGCGCTCCGCAGTGCCGATCCACAGCAAAGGTACTTCCGCTGGCCGGGGGACTGGGTTGCCGTCCAGGGCGACGACCCTGAAACTATGGCCCGGCAGAGCCAGGCTTCTGATCTCGGAAGCACTCCCGTTGAGTATATGAAAAAGCACGCGTTCGCCCGCTTTGACACGGATCGGTTCGCCGTGGCCGAGCTGGCGCCCGTTGATGGTGAAGACACGGTAGCCGACCTCGTACCCCTTGGGCCGATCGGGGTGGGCCCTTTCCGCACTTTCCTGCGTGGCGCGGAGTTCGGGCAGTTCAGCGTTTGGAAGAAAATCCATGGCCATATCGCCGCCCCGCATAAAAAAGGGTTCGAATTCCTTTAACGTGAGAAAGACTTCGCGGTCATATGCGCCGGGATGATCCTTCGGCTCGATATACACAGGGCCGACCTGGCCGCTATACTGGCCGGCGGCGAGATTGGAGCCGGCAACGAGGTGGGTATGGTAAAACCGGAAACCCGAAGGGCCCGGGGTCAGGATTTCGCGCCGCATGCCGTGTGCGGGGATGTACGGTGTTCCTTCTTCCGCAGCTCCGTCCACGTCGACAGGCAGGAACTGACCGTGCCAATGGAATTGCTCGGGCGTATCGGTGTCATTGTAGATATCGACCACAGCTTGCCGGCCTTCCCTGAACCGGAGAAGGGGGCCGGGGAACTGACCATTGTATGTGGTGGTGGATAAGATACGCTGCTTGCCCACTTCGATGAGACCGGTATTGATATGGATGCTGTAGTCGGCAGGCTGCTGGAAAGCAAGGGGAGGAGAGGTTGCGGTTGCTGCTGCAAAACGATTTTGACGTATCAGGTCGCCGGTAGCGGGCAATACGGCAGCTGCTGGGAGAATAGAACCGCTCATCTTCAGGAAATTCCGTCTGTTCATACAAGCTGTTATTGGCGGGACACGGTGATCCCTAAGTACCGGCAAATTAGTGAAAATCGGGGAAGGCTATTGGCGGATAAGTTTTTTCATTTGCGGATTATCTGCATGATGTCGTGCTTCCCAGGATGAATGAAGTCCGGCCGACAGGCCCTGTGGTGTTGCATCCGGTGTGTTCCCTGCACAAAATGGGTAACCGGGAAAAGGTCGTTGCCGTCGCGCGGAAATTGTCGTTGGCTGTACCGGTTCCGCAACATGCGGGTTGTTGCGGAATGGCGGGTGACAGGGGTTTTTTCTTCCCCGAGCTTACGCGCGCAGCGACGGCGAAAGAGGCGGTGGAACTGGAAGGGCGGGAGTTTGCCGGCCATTATTCTTCTGCTGTAAGCTGTGAACTGGCGCTTTCAGAAGCGACCGGTAGGCGATTTGCGTCGATCCTGGAATTGGCGGATAAGGCCATGCTGTGGTCCTCTTACAGCCTGGCGATCTTTTTTGCCAGTACCTCGCGAATGGCCTGGGACCTTGTGAGTCCACGGGCCCGGTTGAAATAGTCCAGTGCTTTGACCGCATCGCCCGACTGTTGATAGAATTCACCCAGGGCTGCCGATAAAAGGTAATAACCTTCCAGCGTTCGTCGCGGTTCCAACTCATGCAGCAGTGCTATGGCCGCGGCGGGCCCGTCCTTTTTGCCGGTCACGATCGCGAGATTGAGCCGGATGACGGACGAAGGTTTCAGTTTTTCGAAGGCCAGGTAAAACCCATGGATACGATTCCAGTTCGTAGAGGCGAAATCGGGGGCCGTGCAATGTTCGGCTGCGATCGCCGCCTCTAAATGATAAGCGGTAACATCGTCGCCGGCAGCACTTTTCGACAGGAACAGGAGCCCTTCTTCGATCAGCCCGCGGTTCCAGCGGTTACGGTCTTGTTCTTCGAGTACGATCAGGCTATTGTTGACATCGAGCCTGGCCTCGAAGCGGGCGGCATGCATGCACAACAACGCAAGGAGGGCATATAGCGGGGGGTATCCGCTGGTCTCCGGTCCGTCACTGAGCAACATCGCCAACCGGAGCGCTTCGAGGCAGAGGTCCTGGCGGATCACCGGGTTGTCACCGGACGAGTTGTAGCCCTCGTTAAAGAGCAGGTAGATGACCATGAGGACCGCGTTCAGCCTGGGTCGGAGTTGCTGGCCGGCCGGTACGGTGAATTGGTCCGGGTCGGCGCGGAGCTTTTCCTTTGCGCGATACAGGCGCTTGTTGATCGTTGCCTCGGACGTCAGCAGCGCCGATGCTACCTCCGGAACGGTGAAACCGCAAAGCGTCTTCAAAGTGAGCGCTAATTGGGCTTTTATAGGCAATGCGGGTGGCAGCAGGCGAAGATCATCCTTAGTTGGCTGTCCGTAATCTCATCTTCAAGAAAAACCTGGTCCATAGTATAGGCGGCAGTCCATTCCGATTTCAACAGGACATCCAGATCGGCGGCAAAATTACGCCGGAGCTTCTCGCGCCGGATCAGGTTGATAGCCTTCCTCCTGGCGACTACCATCAGCCAGGCGGCGGGGTTGTCGGGTATGGATCCCGCGGTCCAGTCCTCCAGCGCCTGATGCAGGGTGTCCTGGAAAATATCTTCCGCGAGTTCCATATTGTGGAACCCGAACAACCTGGTCAGAACAGCGACCATCTTCCCCGCTAATGTAACCGGAGATCATCTCCTTCGACTCGAGAAAGGGGCCGTCGGTCAGCACTTCGGTCCTGGATCTGATCAACCTCCCCTGGGACCCGTCCAGGGGCGCGCCGGCTACGTAGCGGTCGGCCAGGACCTTTTGGACCCATTCGCCGAAGACTGCCATTCTTTTCTGGGCTTCGTCAGGAGAAATATTGGAATCATAGTTACCTCTGACAAGGATCAAATACTGGTTCATAACGATGCGTTTTTGGTGATGAATACCATTATGTCAATCGCCCGATCCAAATTAGGACAAGAGGAGGGTATTTTTTTAGATTTCCCGTAACTTGTTGGCCCTAACCTCGCTGTATGAAGAAGCGCACTTTTATTAAACTCTCCTCCGTTATGATGGCCGGAACCGTGCTGACTCCCCTGGTCGATTTTGCCCAAAACGAAAAGCTGACCAATTGGGCGGGAAATTTTAACTACGGCAGCCAAACGCTGATGCATGTTTCGTCGGTACCCGAAGCCGCTGAACTGGTAAAGCGGTTTGACCGGCTGAAGGTGCTCGGAACCCGGCATTGTTTCAATCATATTGCCGATTCGCACGACCGGTTTCTCACGCTGTCGAACCTCAACCGGGTGATTGCCGTGGATGAGCTCCAGCGGACGGTGACGGTCCAGTCGGGCATCCGGTACGGCGAGTTGGCGGTGGCCTTGCAGATCAAAGGCCTTGCTTTGCACAATCTTGCTTCCCTGCCGCATATCAGCGTCGCGGGCGGTTGTATTACCGCAAGTCACGGTTCCGGTGTCCATAATGCCAATCTTTCGAGCGCTGTAAAAGCGTTGCAACTCATCACGGCGAAGGGCGACATCGTGACCTTTTCCCGAGACAGCGAGTCCTTTGGCGGCGCCGTGGTCAATCTTGGCGGTCTGGGCGTGGTTACGCAGCTGACATTGGCTGTGCAACCGACTTACCAGATCAGCCAGTATGTCTTCGAGAACCTTCCCATCGCGGCGCTGGAACGTCATTTTGACGAGATCATGGGCGCCGGCTATAGCGTCAGTCTCTTCACCGACTGGCGGGACGGGAACATCGGGGAGGTCTGGATCAAATCAAAGCCCGGCGAGGGACATGCTTTTGCCGGGCAGCCCGAATTTTTCGGCGCGACCGCGGCAACCAGGGATCTCCATCCGATCCGGGGGATTTCCCCCGAAAACTGTACGCCCCAGTTGGGCGTCCCCGGGCCCTGGTATGAACGCCTGCCCCATTTCAAGATGGGCTTTATGCCGAGTGCCGGAAAGGAGTTGCAAACGGAATATTTCGTGCCAAGGGAACACTCTTTTGCTGCGATCAGGGCCGTACAGCAGTTGCACGAGAAAATATCGCCTCATTTACAGATCACCGAGATCCGGTGCATCGATGCCGACGATTGCTGGATGAGTCCCTGCTATCGTCAACCATCCACAACGATCCATTTCACCTGGCAGCCCGACTGGCCGGCGGTAAGCAGGCTGCTGCCGCTGATCGAGGCGCAACTCGCGCCCTGGCATGCCAGGCCGCACTGGGGCAAATTGTTTACCACGCCGCACCGGCGTCTCGCGGCCCTGTATAAGCGGATGCCGGATTTTCAGCGACTGCTGCGGGAATACGATCCGAAAGGGAAGTGGAGAAACGACTTCCTGAATAACGTCATTTTTGGTGTGTAGGTGCGCCTTGTTCATACGACCTTTCCAAATTGAAAAAAGCCATTGCGATTCCGCAATGGCCCATTGATCCGCGCGTAAAAATATCGGCTACGGCAAGTCTCGTCCCCACCAACGTCCTCTGCCGATGAGTGAGATCAGGAATAGAACAATAAAAATGAAGAACAGGATCTTTGCGATCTCGGCTGCGCCGGCCGCGATCCCGAAGAATCCGAAAGCACCGGCGATAAGCGCTATGACGAGAAATATGAGTGTCCAGCGTAACATGGGTTTTGTTTTTAGGTGAGTAATATGGGGTACTGCCTAAAAAATTGTGCCAGCAGCGGACGGCTGGGGCAGTTTTGCTACATCCGGGCTAATTCCTATAAATTCGCGCCATGAAGAACTCGCAATGGATCGGAATCGCGGCCGCCCTCGTGCTCCTGGCCGCCTGCTTTATGCCCTGGGCCTATTTTCCGGATCTGGGAGAGTCGTTTACGGGGTTCTTTTCCGAACAGAACCGGTACGGGCGACCGGGCAAGGTGTTGATCGTCCTGTGTTCGGTAATGATCATTTTTTTCCTCGTGCCCAGGGTCTGGGCCAAACGCGCGAACATTTTCGCGGGTGCAGTGACGTTTGCGTGGTGCGTCAAATCCTTTATTTTATATTCGGCCTGCTACCGTGGCATCTGCCCGGATAGAAAAGCGGGCCTTTTTATCGTGTTGGCCGCATCGGTTGTGACGCTGGTGGCTGCCCTGTTTCCCGATTTGCCGGTAAAAGAAGACCGCCCGCGCGGGTAGGGCCGACATTTAGGCTGCCTATAATTGGATCAGCCTGGCCACGGCAAATGCGCAGCCCGCGGCCAATGCTCCGATGACCATCACCCGGATCGCGCCTGCCAGGGGATGGACGCCCGTCAGCTTGCTCTTAAAGAACCCGAAAATAAAAAGGCAACAAAGTGTGATCGCGGCGGAGATCTTCAGGCCGGTCAGACCGTCCGTAACAAAGAAATAGGGACTAAGCGGGATGAGTCCACCTACGACATAGGAAAGGCCGATATTGAACGCGCTTTTTCGCGCACGTTCCGGATCCGGCTTATCAAGGCCAAGCTCGTATTTCATCATGAAATCGACCCATTTATCCTTGTCCCGGGTCATTTCTTCCACGGCTCTTTCCTGGATGTCCCGGCTTAGCCCGAGGTTGGAGAAGAATTCCTGCACCTCCTCCCGTTCCCGGTCCGGTACCCGTTCCACTTCATCGTATTCCCGCCGCAGTTCGGAATTATAATGATCCATCTCGGTCTTGCCTGCAAGGTATCCGCCTAGGCCCATGGCGATCGAGCCTGCCGCGATCTCCGCCAGTCCTGCGATCCAGATCAGATTGAGATGATCGCTGCTCACCGCGCCACTCAATCCGGCTGCCAGTGCGAAGGGTACCGTGAGACCGTCCGACATCCCGATGACGATATCTGTCAGGACGGCGGAGCTTTGCATATGTTCTTCCAGGTGCGAATGAATCTGAGGAGAAGTATTGACCATGCAGTTGTTTGGCTTTTGTTAAAACTACATTTTTTTAAGCAATTACCGGCCGAGCGCCTTCAGACTTCTATGCAGGATATCCAGACATTCATCGATCTCGTGACGGGAAATAACGAGCGGTGGGGCGAGGCGGATCTTGTCGCCGTGCGTCGGCTTGGCCAGCAATCCGTTTTCCATCAGTGCCAGGCATAGCTCCCAGGCTGCATCGGGTCGGGTATGATCGATCACTATCGCATTCAGCAACCCTTTGCCCCGAACCTGGCGGATATGCGGTGAGTTGAGGCCGCGCAACTCCCGGCGGAAGACCTCGCCCAACTCCAGGGCGTTTTCCGCGAGGCGTTCATCCCTGAGCACCTGCAGGGCTTCCATCGCCACGCGACTGGCCAATGGATTCCCGCCATAGGTCGAACCGTGCTCGCCCGGCCCGATAGTCAGCATGACCTCATCGTCCGCCAGTACGGCGGATATAGGCAGGAGACCGCCACTCAACGCTTTCCCCAGGATAAGGACATCGGGCCTTACCGATTCGTGGTCGCAAGCCAGCATCCGGCCGGTCCGGCCGAGGCCTGTCTGAATCTCGTCGGCAATGAACAACACGTTCTTTTCCCGGCAGATCCGCATTGCCTGCTGCAGATAACCCTCGTCGGGGACGACTACCCCTGCCTCGCCCTGGATCGGTTCAACCAGGAATCCGGCGACATCCGGGAGATCGAGCGCTTTCGCCAGGGCGGCTGTATCGTTGTAGGGAACAATATCGAATCCTGGAGCATAGGGTCCAAAATCGCGGTTAGATTCCGGATCGGTACTGAAAGAAATGACCGTGCTGGTCCTGCCGTGGAAATTGCCCGAGCAGACGACGATCCGGGCTTTGTTGGCTGCGACGCCTTTGACGCGGTAGGCCCAGCGGCGCGAAAGTTTGATGGCGGTCTCGACTGCTTCCACACCTGTATTCATCGGCAATAACTTATCATACCCGAAACAGTCGTGCATGTATCGTTCATATTCCCCGAGCAAGTCGTTATGGAAGGCGCGCGAGGTGAGCGTGAGCCGGCCCGCCTGCTCAACAAGGGCGGCGACGAGCCGGGGATGGCAATGCCCCTGGTTCAGTGCCGAGTACCCGCTGAGAAAGTCGAAATACCGGCGGCCGTCGACGTCGTACACGTAGATACCCTTGCCCCGCGTGAGGACAACGGGCAGCGGATGGTAATTGTGCGCGCCATAGCGCTCTTCGAGTGCATGGTACTGACGGCTCAGGTCCGTCATGGAAGGCGGGGTTGAATAAAAGGGCATATAATAACCGATATAAAAGTGAAAAATTGGGATTTGGCCGGACGTTAGGGCTCGCTGTAGGAAAGGGTCATATCGTCAGGAGTGGTGATCGAGGAAATCGAGCTGCCGATCGAGGAACGATATGGTGGAATGTACAAAAATAGCGTCGTGATTTGGCACAAGATACTCATTTTTCTCCCGGAATGGAAATGACCTCGAATGCTGCGTCCCAGCCTTTGTCATCCGCTGTCCCTTTCCTGAAAATGCCGAACATACAGGAGCCGCTACCTGAAACCGAGGCATAGAGGGCACCTCTTTCATATAATTGGTCTTTGATGTCCCGCAGGACCGGGTAGTCCGCAAAAACGGGGGCTTCCAAAGCATTGACCAGTGTATCGCGCCAGGCGGGAACAGGTGTCGAGACAATGGATCGAAGCGACGGGCCGCCGGCGTCAGGCCGGCATTGCGCAAATACGCGCGCGGTGATGCAATGGATGCCCGGGTTGATCAGCAGGATGGAGTAGCCGGAAAGGTCGATGGGAATCGGATCCAGCTGCTCGCCGCGGCCGCGGCCAAGCGCGGGCCCGGTTCTTAGGAAAAAGGGGCAGTCGCTACCCAATGTAAGGGCATATTGGTTCATTCTATCCATACCGAGATCCAGCCCGAACTGCTCGTTGAGCAGCCGTAGCATCCAGGCGCCATCGGATGAGCCGCCGCCCAAACCGCCGCCGACCGGGATCCGCTTGTGCAAGTAGACGTGAACGGCAGGCAGGTCGGGGAAATCGGCCTTCAGCAAACGAAAGGCACGCAGCACCAGGTTTCCTGATGCATCGCCTGGGATGTCCCGCCCGGTAGGAGTGAACCGCAGTTCCGGCGACCGCACGGCTTCGAGGATATCATACAGGGGGATCGGATAAAAGACGGTTTCCAGATCGTGATATCCGTCCTCGCGACGGCGAAGAACCCTGAGGCCAAGATTGATCTTGCAGTTGGGGAATAATACCATGAGGAGGATGCTTGGGTCCCGGGAAAAAGATCGCTACCTCGACCTGCGCCGGCTGTTGATCTCATCCCGGATGGCGATCGCGCGGATATAGTCTTCCTGCTCGAGCACTTCATTGAGCAGGGTATTCAATTCGTCCAGGGACAGGCTGCTAAGGTTCTCACGCGTTCCGGGTTCTGTAGTGGAAACGGTTGCGGTAACGCCAGCCTTCTTCTTCTTGGATGAACTGTCTTCCATCAGGATACCTGCGCTGTCAAGAATGTGTTCGTAGGTATAGATCGGACAGCCGAACCGTACGGCCAACGCCAGCGCATCGGAAGTCCGGGAGTCGATCTCGACCGTATCGTGCTCGCTTACGCAAACCAATTTGGAATAGAAAATACCTTCCTGGAGATCGCAAATGATGATTTCCTGGAGGTCGATGGTAAAAGCGCTCATGAAATTTTTCATGAGGTCGTGTGTGAGCGGGCGGCTGGGATGCATCTTCTCCAGTGCCACGGCAATCGCCTGGGCTTCGAACCCCCCGATCACGATCGGGAGCCGTCTTAATCCGTTAACTTCGCCGAGGACAACCGCATAGGAATGGGTCTGCGTTATACTGTGCGACAAAGCCACAATTTCCAGTTCGATCTTCTTCATAATTAATGCACGAAACTAAGGGATTTTCGTGAAAAAAACAGGCCTGTCCCGCAACATTAATAGGTCTGCCGTCACGCTATCCCCTTCAACTTCTTCACGGCCTCTGTCATTTTGGGTACCACTTCGAAAGCGTCACCCACGATCCCGTAATCCGCTGCTTTAAAGAAGGGCGCTTCGGGATCCTTGTTAACAACAACGATTATCTTGCTTCTGTTCACCCCGGCCAGATGCTGTATCGCGCCGGAAATGCCGATGGCAATGTATAAATTGGGAGCAATTGCTATGCCGGTCTGGCCCACATGCTCATTATGCGGACGCCAGTGGGCGTCTGCTACAGGGCGGCTGCAGGCAGTGGCCGCTCCCAGCACGCGGGCCAGCTCTTCGACCATTCCCCAGTTCTCAGGCCCTTTCAAGCCGCGACCGCCACTCACTACAATTTCCGCTTCCGTCAGGGGCACCTGGCCGCTGGCAGGCGTTGTCGAGATTACCTTCACGCGTGCGGCGACTTCCGCTTTCAGTGGGGCCACCGCTGCTTTGCCTTCGCCTTCCCTTATAGGGTAGGAGTTGGGGTTCAGGGCGATAACCCTGACAGGGGTATTTACTGATACGTTGGCGAACGCTTTTCCGGAAAATACATTTTTGCGGACAACGAATCCGTTTGCGGTTTCCGGAAGGGCTACGGCGCCCGATACCAGGCCGGCCTTCAGCCGGGCCGAAACCCGGGGCGCGACCGCTTTGCCGTTCAGATTGTTCGGGAATACCAGGACCGTCGCACCGGAAGCGACGGCCGTCTCCGCAACGATACGGGCAAACACCTGTGCATCGAGCTGGTTGAGTGTTTCCAGTGCAGCCTGGTGGACCTTGGTAACCCCGTACCGGCCCAGCGTGGCGGGGTCTTCGGCGATCGTGCCAAGGAGGATGCCTTCGGCGGCTACTCCCAGCCGGACCGCCAGTTCCGCTCCATAACTCAGGGCTTCCAGTGATGCTTTTTTTACGTGTCCGTCCGAATGATCGATAAATATGAGTACTGACATACAATTCGTTTGATGGTTAAAAGACCTTTGCTTCTTCATGGAGAAGCCGGATCAGTTCGGCCGGGTTGTCTGCAGGCACCAGCCGGACGCCTGCCTTGGCGGGCGGCAGCTCGAAGGAAACGATCCCGGTCAGGGCGTCCACCGGTGATGGTTCCAGCACCTTAAGCGGTTTCGTCCTTGCGCTCATGATTCCCTTCATATTGGGGATACGCTGTTCGGCTACTCCTTTCTGGCAGCTGATCACAGCAGGAAGGGTGACCTCGTCGGTCTCTTCGCCGCCTTCTATCTCGCGGATAACGGTCGCCGTGGTGCCGTTGAGATCGAATTTCACCGCAAGCGAGACAAAAGGGAGATCGAGAAGCTCAGCCATCATGCCGCCAACGGAAGAGCCATTGAAATCGATGGTTTCCTTTCCGGTAAAAATAAGGTCATACCCGCCCTGTCGCGCCACCTGTGCGAGCTGCGCTGCGACATAAAATGAATCTGCACTGTCGGCATTGATGCGGATGGCCTCGTCCCCGCCGATAGCCAGAGCCTTACGGATGATCGGGTCTGCATCTGACCCGCCGACCGTCGCGAGGTGCACCACGCTGCCGGGGTCCTTTTCCTTCAGTTCGATCGCCCGAACGAGGGAGTACCATTCGTCGTAAGGATTGATGATCCATTGGACCCCGTCGCCTGCGAACTTTGTATTGTTCTGGGTGAAACTTATCTTCGCCGTCGTGTCCGGCGTTTTGCTGATGCAAACTAAGATCTTCATGGCTCGCAAGATTGTTAAGGAATAAAGTTGTTTATGCAACTAAACAAAGATAAGTCTTGTCGCCGGAATTCCGGAATAATTTTCTAAAATATTTTCGGTGCGTATGGACAGGATAGAGAAACTGAAAGCCTATTTGGCTGTGGAACCCCACGATGCTTTCATTCGTCACGCCCTCGCGATGGAATTTATCGCACGCGGTGACGACCCGGCAGCCCGGGAATTGCTCGAGGCTGTGTTGCATGAAGATGAATCCGCCGTCGGTTCCTATTACCAGTTGGGAAAATTGCTCGAGCGGGCGGGTGAAAGGGAACTGGCATTGGAATGGTATGAAAAGGGCATGGCCGCGGCGCGCACAGCGGGGGAAAAAAAGGCATTGAACGAATTGCGGACCGCCTATGACGACCTGGCGGACGGATGACTCCATTACAGCAACCTGAAATTCCCTTCATCGGGTCATTCGCGGATGAGCCGGGCAACCAGTGCGACCGGGGCCGGAGAGCAGGCGATCAGTTCGCGGGCAACGGCCGTCTTCCCCGCGCCTACCGGCTCCCAGAGGAGAATTATCGGTTTCATCCTGAAATGTACGAACTTTGTTCCTTCCATGCATCTTCTACAGGCCTTCCGGGAATTTATCGCCAAAGAGCGGCTTTTTTCCGCCGGTGAGAAGCTCCTGCTCGCCATCAGCGGAGGCATCGACTCGGTGGTGCTGTGTGAGCTCGCCCAACAGGCCGGCCTGGAATTCCAGGTCGCCCATTGCAATTTTCAGCTGCGCGGCGCCGAGAGCGACCGGGATGAAGCGTTTGTCCGGGAACTGGCAGAGGCGTATGGCCGGGAAATCGTCGTCCGGGGATTCGATACGGCGGCGTATGCCCGGTCCCGAAAGGTCTCGGTCCAGGTGGCCGCGCGCGAATTGCGGTATCGGTGGTTCAGCGAACTCATCGGAAGTGACGGTGGTCCGGGCCTCATCGCGACCGCTCATCAACTGGATGACAATATCGAAACGGTACTGATGAATTTCTTTAAGGGTACGGGTGTGGCAGGGCTTCGGGGCATGTTGCCCCGGCAGGGGAAGATCGTGCGGCCGTTGCTTTTTGCCGATCGTGCCGCCATTAACGCGTTTGCCACCGAACGGAGCCTGCGATGGGTCGAGGACAGCTCCAACCAAACAGACGATTATACCCGTAATTTCTTCCGGCACCGGATCTTCCCCCTGCTGGAAACCGCTTATCCCGCCGTCCGCCAAAACCTGGCCGGCAATATTCAACGTTTCCGGGAGATCGAGGCGATCTATCGCCAGGGAATTCAGCAAACCAAAACGAAACTCCTCGAATTCCGCGGCGCCGAGGTTCATATCCCGGTGGAGAAATTGAAAAGAGCCGCGCCGTTATCCACGCTGATCTTTGAGATCTTTTCTCCTTACGGGTTCACGCCGCAGCAGTCCGGGCCCATCGGGGACTTGCTGGACAGCCCGACGGGCAGGTATGTGTGCTCGCCGACGCATCGCGTGCTTCGTAACCGGAACTGGCTGGTCCTGTCGCCGCTCCTGCACCCGGATTCAACCACGATCCTGATCGAAACCGCGACCGGACCTGTGAATTTCGGCGGTGGCACTTTGCGATTCGACCTGCGGCCTTCGCCCGGCTGCCCGCCGCCCGGTGATCCGTCCGTCGCGTGGGTGGACGCGAAAAAGATCGTCTGGCCGCTGATCCTGCGGCGCTGGCGTGCCGGCGATTATTTTTATCCCCTCGGCATGCGGAAAAAGAAGAAGCTGGCCCGCTTCTTCATCGACCGGCGGCTTTCCCTGACAGAAAAGGAAAAGATATGGGTCCTGGAAATGGACAAGAAGATCATCTGGGTCATTGGCCAGCGGATCGATGACCGGTTCCGGATCACCGCCACGACGTCGGACGCACTGGCCATCCGGCTCACCAGCGGGGCTGGCTGAGTTCGTTGATGAAATTCCCCACAATTCCCGGGCGGACGGCGATCGTGAACAATACCCCATAGATCGCACCCCAAAGATGCGCGTCGTGATTGATGTTGTCGCCGCCGCGACGGGACATGACTATGGTATAAACAAGGAAAAGGACCGCATAGATGATCGCAGGCATGGGAATGCCGAAAACATATAACCGCTCCCACGGGCTGATCATGATAAAGGCGAACATGACGGCGCATACGGCGCCGGATGCTCCGAGGCTCCGGTAGTTGTAGTTGTCGCGCTGCTTGATGTACGAAGGGATGTTCGCGGCGATGAGCGCAGTGATATAGAGGATGGTGAAATAATAATGCTGAAGTCCGAGTATGCCCATATAGTATGTTTCCAGTGCCCGGCCGAAGAAATACAAAGTGAACATATTGAACGCGAGGTGGATCAGATCGGCGTGAATGAATCCGCAGGTGATAAAACGATAATACTGATGTCGCATGCTGATACCCGGCGGCCAGAATATAAGCGCATCCATTAATTTGGAATTGTTGAAAGAGAGCAGGGATATGATAGTGGTAAGGATAACAATGACCATCGTGATCGACTGGGACATCGGAATTTTTTTTCTAAAGGTAAGCGAATTTATCAATGATGGTACTTCTCGTTCCGGAGGATGGTGCCGGCGCGATACAACTGCTCTGTCAGGATCAATCGGACCAATTGATGCGGAAAAGTCAACCGGGACAGGGACCAGTTGAGGCCGGCCCGTTGCAGGACCGCGTCGTCCAACCCATAGGCGCCGCCAATTAGAAAAATAAGGTTCCTGACGCTTTCATTCGCGCGTTGTCCGATCAGTTGCGCGAGTTCTGCGGAGCTCAGCTGTTTGCCGCGCTCATCCAGTGCGACAAGCCAGTCTTCTTTCGACAGGGCCGCCAGAATGGCCTCGCCTTCTTTTCTCTTCAGATCCGCGGGCGCAAGGGATGCCGCCTGCCTCGGCGGAGAGATCAGCCGCCACTCCACGGGGTAATAGCGCGAAATCCGTTTGGTGAAATCTTCCGTTCCCGGTTTGACATAGCTGTCGTGCTCCTTACCGACGGACCACAATTGTATTTTCATGAAAGAAAGCTAGGAATAAAATTTCATTCGCCGCACGGAAGGCGGACTGTGAACAGACTGCCTTTGCCGGGTTGGCTTTCCACGAGCAGCTCGCCCCCGTTCCTGACGGCGAATTCGCGGCACAACATCAGGCCAAGACCCGTACCCGATTCGCCCGACGTGCCTTTTGTCGTATAGAAGGAATTGCTGTTGATCTTCTGGAGCGATTCCGCGTCGATGCCCGTACCTGTGTCCTGGACAAAGATCTCCGCTCCGTACGGTTGCTTCCTGGCCCCGAGGCGGACCGTGCCGTTTTCCGGCGTGTATTTGATCGCGTTGGACAACAGGTTTCGAAGGATCAGATTGATCATATCGCTGTCGGCATAGGCGATAGCCGTTTCGTCTTCCGACACGTCGAGCGAAATCCGCTTCGCGTCCGCCTGTAGCCGCAATAGCCGGCTGACATCCCCGATCATCGCGCCGAGGTCGATCCGGCGCGGCTTGACGCTGTCGGCGCGCATCTGGCTGCGGGCCCAAACCAGGAGGTTCTCCATCAGGCTGGAAGTGTAGGTCAGTTCGTTCACCACTTCGGGTACCATTTCCTTGATGTCCTCCGCCGGCAAATCGTACTGCTGCATGTTGCGAAAGAGGTTTCGCAGCGCATAGATGGGAGATTTCAGGTCGTGTGCGATGATGGAAAAAAGGCGTCCTTTGAACGCATTGAGTTGTTTCAGCTCTTCGGTCTGCTGTTTCAGAAGTTGCTCATTCTCCGCGATCGCTTCTTTTTGCCGAAGTATGCTGAACTGGTAACCGCTGTTTTCCTTTTTGATGAGAAAAAGCCCATAGAATATAAATCCCAGCGCCAGTAACTGGTTGAAGAAATAGAAATAGAGACTGGCTGTGGCAAGCTGGTAGGTGTAGTTCTTGCAGACGACGGCCAGCCCGAAATAACTCGCCATGGAAAGCGCGAGGGCGAACAGCATCTGGCTGAGGTCCTGGATAAAAAAGACGGACAGGATGCCGTAGAGGATGAAGGACAACTCTACGCCCATATTGAACCCCCACAGGTACACAAAGCTGGTGGCGATCGGATAGCCGACGAAATATGCGATCTGCGCCAGGTAGTACTCGCGGCGCCCGTTCAGCACCAGCACCAGGATGCTGACCAATGCGGGGATACAGGCAAAAGTCCAGGCCATCGGAGGGAAACGCTGGTTGTGCAGGAACCCGGCAATGGGGATGACCGTCCCGGTGAGGAGCTGAAAAAAATTAAGCTGGTTGAATATGCCCAGCTTTCTTTTTTCATAATCGTCCATGTCGGGGGTAAAACCGATGCGCTTGATCCGCTCGAATGTGCGGAGACCCGCTGCTCCGGCGAATCTGAGCTTTCGCTGCCACTCGAAATCGGCGGCGACCAGCGTGGGCCTTTGGAGGAAGGCCAGCGGTTTTTGTGATAGGAACTTCATTGGGTTTCAAATAGTGGCGGACAGGACCGGAAAAATAAAGATTATTCCCGACATCGTCAAGACTCGCGGAAAATTCATCTTTTAGTATACTAGACTCGTATTCTCGTCGTTATGGCCTGCCTCTCACGGATGTCTTCCGAAAAGCGGGGAACAGCACTTACCCCCGCCCCCAGACTTTTCATAACTTCAACTGGCCTCGCCTGGCATTTTGGTAAATAGGGGACCGGCGGCTGCGAATGATCGGGAATCACTATCTTTAGGTAGCTAACGATAAAATTTCCAATCATGAAATCATCCAGCCGCCGCCTCGTCAATCGCCGAAAATTCATGAAGGATTCCGCCACCGCAGCTCTCGGGCTGACGATTGTGCCGAGGCACGTGCTAGGCGGAAAGGGGTTCGTAGCCCCGAGCGACAAGATCACCCTCGCCTATATAGGAACGGGTACGCAGGGCACCCGCGAACTCCTCACGATGCTGGCCAATCCGCATTTCCAGGTGATCGCCGTGGCGGATCCGAACAGGTATGCCGTCGGTTATAAGGATTGGGCCGAAGGCTGGCTTCTTGGGGAGATCCGAAAGGCCGTCAAGGATCCGAACTGGAAATCCGGGGGCGATAATAAGATCCCGGGAGGCCGGGAATCCGGCAAGTCCATCGTGGAGACCTACTATGCAAATAATAATCCCGACCTGAAATATAAAGGCTGCGCCGCCTATGCGGATTTCCGCGAACTGCTGGAAAAGGAAAAGGACCTCGACGCTGTCAAGGTGATGACGCCGGACCATCTGCACGGGGTATTTGCGGCGGCCGCGATCAAACGAGGCAAACATATCCTCATTCACAAACCGCTTTCCAACCGCTTACTGGAAGGGAAGAAAGTGGTGGAGCTGGCAAAGAATTCCAATGTGATCACCCACCTGATCCCGTGGGATGCCAACGGCTCGATGACCCAGGTCATGGATTGGATCGATGGCGGGGAGATCGGGACTTTGCTGGAAGTTCACAACTGGACGAACAGACCGGTCTGGCCGCAATATGCAGAGGTGCCGACGGAGAAGCCGCCCGTCCCCGACGGCTTTCAATGGGATCTGTGGCTTGGACCCGAGGCGGACCGGCCGTATTCGCCGGAGTATACCAATATGGTATTTCGAGGTTGGTACGATTTCGGAGGCGGTTCAATGGCCGATATGGGTCACTACAGTTTGTGGAGTGTTTTTGATGCGCTCCGGTTGCAAGGCCCCACGATGATCATTCCGCATCTTAGCCATATTGTCGATATGAAAGGAGTGGTGCCGTTCCAGATAGAAAATGATTTCTCGTTCCCCATGGCCTGCACGGTCCGTTTCAAATACCCGGCCAATGGTTCCCGCGGCCCGGTCGACTTGATCTGGTACGATGGCGGCATGCGTCCGCCCGTCCCCGAAGAATTGATGGCGCAGGACAAGGAGTTGGATGCGGAAGGGATGATGTTTGTCGGGACGAAAGGAAAGATCCTGGCAGGATTCAATATCCAGCATCCGACCCTGATGGCCGGAGGGAAAACCCAGGTTTCACCAACGAAAGAACACGACGCCGAACACGACGAAAAGAACCTGGATCTTTTTGCGGACGCGGTAAAGAGCGGAAAGCAGTATCCCGGGAATTTCCGGGATGCCGAATTCATCACCGAGGCGATCAACCTCTATGCGGTGGCGTTGCGGTCCCGGCATATGTTGCAATACGACTCCGCCAGCAGGACCATCACCAATGTGAAAGCCGCCAACAAATACCTCTCACGGGAATACCGGCCGGGCTGGGACCTGGTTACGATGTAGGAGGCGGGGACGATCAAAGATTTATCCATACCATCAACGTAAATCCATGCAAAAGATCAGCAGAAGGGCATTTCTTGGCCACACGGCGGCCGGGCTCGGCGCAGCCTGGACCTTACCCGCCATTCCGTCTATCCTGCGGGCGGACCCTGAAATGAAACATACGCCAATTGGTTTCCAGACATTTCCGATCCGGGACAGGTTGTCGAAGGATTTTTCGGGAACATTGAAGACAATGGCCGGCTTCGGCTACGAGCTGGTGGAAATGTGCGCGCCGAAGGATTATGCCTCGATCGGGTTCGGCGCATTTGTCGGGATGAAGCCCGCGGAACTGAAAAATATGATCAACGATAGCGGGTTGAGCTGCCCGAGTTGCCATTTCGGTTGGGGCGGGTTGAAAGATGCGCTGGATGACCGGATAGAATTTGCCAGGGAACTGGGCCTCTCACAAATGATCTGCTCGACCTTCTGGCTTCCGAATACTTCTACGCTGGCGGACTACCAAAAAAATGCGGAGCAGCTGAACAGGATCGCCGAAAAGATCAGGGATGCGGGGATGGTCACGGGGTTTCACAACCACGACATGGAGTTCAAGGAACTGGAGGGGCAGCTGATCTACGACGTGTTGATGAAAACCTTCGACCCTGGCCTGGTCAAAATGCAATTCCAAACGGAAGTGATCAACCTTGGCTACAAGGCGGCCACCTATTTCGAAAAGTATCCGGGCCGGTTTATTTCTTCGCACCTGTCCGACTGGACGGCTGATAAAAAAGAAGTTCCGATCGGTCAGGGCGTGATCGACTGGAAGGAGTTTTTCCGCGCCGCAAAGACCGGCGGGGTAAAGAATTATTTTGTCGAGATGAACTTCGAGACGTTTCAACCGAGTGCAACCTATCTTCGCGGGCTGAAATTTTAAGCCTACATTTGGAATATGATCAAATACCTTCTGTTGTCAGGTATCCTGTGTTCTATTGGCATGGTCTCGCGGTCCCAGATGACCGATTCCGTCCGCTGTAAAACCGATCCCGGGCAGGCCTATGCCATGTATGTGCCGCCGAAAGCAAAGACCGCCGTGCTACCGTTGGTGTATTGCTTCGATCCTCACGGTGCCGGCGCATTGCCGGTCAAAAAATACCGCGCTTTGGCGGACGCGTATGGGTTCATCCTGGTCGGCAGTTACAACTCGAGGAACGGTAATGACTGGCCGACGACCGAGAATATCTGGCAGCAGTTGTCCGCGGATGTCAGCGGGCGATTGAAATTCGATTCCCGACGGGTGTATACCCTTGGGTTTTCCGGCGGCGCCAAGGTGGCCAGCTATATCGCGATCCAGCATGCGGGAATAGCCGGTGTCATCGCTGGCGGAGCGGGCTTGCCGGACGGTGTTGCCGCCCGGGATTATCCTTTCAGCTTTACAGCGATCGCCGGCCAGGGCGATATGAACCTGACGGAACTCGTCACTCTCTCGGCCGACTTCGACAAGACTGCCACCCGGCACCGGCTGATCCTTTTTGACGGCAAGCATGAATGGGCGCCCGTCAACACGATGGGTTTGGCTTTCGCCGGCCTGCGATTCGATGCCATGCGCGCCGGTCTGACGCCGAAGGACAATTATTTTATCAATACCTACGTCGCAGGAAGTAAAAAGCGATTGAGGGCTTATGAGCTCACCAGGCAGCTGATCAAAGCGGCCCAGGAATGTAAATTGTCCATCGCCGACCTGGACGGGGTGAGCCGGCAGGTGGCGTGGTTCAGGCAGCAGGCGGGCGCGCTGGATGCCAATCCCGACTACCAGGCGGAGGTGGCTGCCCAGCAGAAACTGCTGGAGACGGAACAGAATGCGAAGGCCGTGTTTATGCAGCATTTCCAGCAGTCCGACGATCAGTACTGGGACTCGACCATCCATGACCTCGACAACAAATCGGTGGGTCACTCCCCCGAAGAACAGATGTATCAGCGACTGCTCGCGTACCTTTCACTCGCGTTTTATTCCATAAGCAACCAACTGATCAACGGAAACGATAACGGTCAGGCCCGGCACTTCGTCGAGCTGTACAAGCTGGCCGATCCCGGCAACAGTGAGGCATGGTATTTCTCTGCGATCCTCGACGCCCGGGATGGGAAAACCCAGGACACGGAGGCAGACCTGCTTAAAGCGGTGAGGCTGGGCTTCAGGGATCGGGCCAGGCTCAGTCAACAACTTGAATTTCAACATCTTACTCCTTCGCTAGCTCTCGACAAGATCGAAAAGGCCATGCACCCGCAGAATTCCCCAAAATAATGTTGTATGCTCTTGGCTTTCGGATTCAAACCTTCCTTATTTTTGTACCGTCAATCATTCCACCCATCCTTGGACAGCCCTTCTACTTACCTCTCCATCTGCCAGTCCTTGAAATTCCCTTCCTGAGAAGTCCGATGAAATCCTGTTGAGCATTTGTTTCAATTTATCAATCGACTTTCATGAAAAGGGTATCACGCGTATTTTTATTAGCATTTTTCGGCCTCCTCCTGTTAGGCTCCGCCAACGCATACGCCGGCGGCAACAACAACCAGGGTCAGAACAACCAAGGTCAGAAAAACCAGGGTCAGAACAACCAGGGTAACGGCGGCGTCATTAGCGGTATCATCAATTGGATCGAAGGCGTCATTAACGACATCTTCGGCAACAACAACCAGGGTGGAAACAATCAGGGCAACAACACCACGAACAATACGCCCACGACGACCGGTGGTGGTGGCACGGCGCCGATTGACGGCGGAATCAGCCTGTTGTTGTTAGCCGGTGCCGGTCTTGGCGTCAGGAAAATGGCAAGCCGCCGGAAATAGGCGGCCTGCGCAGGAGTTAAGCCGAAAGACTTCCCCCGGAAGCGGTCAGCCTTGCTTGTCCAGGAACAGGTTGAAGCTGTCACCGCGCAGCCCCAGCCGCATGGCTTCGAGGGCGACGACCTCCGTCGGGTTCACATTTCCAAGGTTGGCATTGGCGCCGATCAGCATGAGGAAATAGAGTTGCTGGTCTTTTCTGGGCGCCTCCCACAATATCTGCTCGGCCGGTACTTTTGTCAGGATCTCCTGGACAAGTCCTTCGCGCACTTCTCCGGAGTCCCGGTAGATGCCGACATTTCCTGCTTCCTGCGACTCCGCAACGAGATAGGATGAACCGGCATTCAACTCTGCCTGCATGAGGCGGATCCACTGGTACGGCGGAGTGATGTGTTCCCTGTCCTTATCCTTGGAACCGATCTCACTGAGGACCGTTCCATAGCGGGCAAGTTTTTCGATATAGCTGCATTTTTCCGAATGGCTGATCTCGATCGAGCCGTCCGAGACCTCGATATGCGTGATGCCGTATTCTTTTACCAACCCTATATAATCGTCCAGTTGTCCCCGGATGACATAGGCTTCGAACAGCAGGCCGCCAAAGAAGACCGGAATGCCCGCTTCGCGGAACACCCTGATCTTCTCCTGCAGGCCGCCGGTGAACAGGGGCGTGCCAAAGGCGAGCTTCACCAGATCGACATGTGGACCCGCGCCTGAGACAAGGTGCCTGGCCTCCATGACGCTCAGGCCTTTATCATAAATCATCGTGAGCCCGAACGTCCTGGGCTGGACCGTCCGTTCCGGTATCTGGGTCAGCTTGAAATTCATAACTGCAAGGTAGGCAGCCAGGGCTTGATTACCAAGACCGGGCGGATTTGGAAACCAAAACTTTGTCTTAACTTACATGTAAATTCTTGTCATATGGCTCAGATGGATACCAAAACAGCGGAGAAGATCTCCAAAGCGCTTTCCGATCCGACCCGGCTGAAGATTCTCAGCGAGATCAAGAAAAAGAACGACTGGCTGTATTGCGTGGATCTTTACGATAATATCAATCTTGCTCAGCCGTCTATCTGTCACCACCTCAAACAACTTACCGAAACTTCGATCATCCTCCCGGAAAAAGAAGGCCGCAACATAAAATACATGATGAACAACGACGTCATTGACGATTTCATCGGCTTTCTCCAGGGCTTGAAAAAATGATCGAATTCCTTAAATTAATCGATTCAAATGGTATAACGCCGCCCTGCAGGGCGGCGTGCCTTTTCACTATTTGTCCTAAAAGCACCCAACATGAAATCGTTCTACACTATCGGACTGCTGATCCTCTCCAACTCCTTTATGACTATGGCCTGGTACGGCCATCTGCGCTTCTTCGGCAAGAATAATCAATGGCACGTGCCGCTGTTCGGGATCATCCTGATCAGCTGGGGAGTGGCCTTTTTTGAATACTGTTGCCAGGTGCCGGCCAACCGGATAGGGTTTGAGGGCGACGGGGGGCCGTTCGGGCTGGTACAGTTGAAAGTGATCCAGGAGGTCATCACACTCATTGTTTTTACGGCTTTTTCACTTATCTTTTTTAAGAATGTTCATTTCAAGTGGAACCATGTCGCTGCATTTGTCCTGCTGATCGGCGCGGTCTGGCTGGTGTTCAGGGATTGACATTGTCAAGTTCATCGTTTGTTCTGCTGTCCCTGCTTTTGCTGTTCGGCCTGTTTCTGCGCTTCTTCTTCCTGCTTCTTTTTTTCGCGCGCTTTCTTTTTGAAAAACCCGCGGAGCAGGAAATTATGCTGGGCGGCCTCCATATTCTCATCCAGCTTCTTCGAACTGGACTTCAGGTTCTTTACGGTCGAGCTGATATTCTCGGAAAGGGTTGTGTCGCGGAGCAGCCTGCCGAGCGCGCCCTTGCCATGGGAGATCCTGTCCGAAATATCTGCCAAATTGGAGGTGATGATGGCGGCGTTATCGGCGGACTCCTTAAGGCTCGCGAGGATCTCGTCGGTCTCGATCGGCGTCACGGAGGCGAGCGAATCGCCGTTCCGGACCGGCGGAGCGGTTCCGGCGCCGGGTAACAGGATCACGACTTTGTCGCCCATGAGTCCTTCCGAGCCGATGCTCGCCTTCGCATCCCGGCGGATGAACCTTTCGGCGCCTTTCTGGATCACCATATCGACCTCCACGGTCGTATCTGTGACAAGGGCAATGTCGTCGACCGTGCCGACGTCGATCCCGCCAAGCCGGACGTTGCTGCCGGTCTTCAGACCGCTAACCGATTTGAACCGGGCGCTGATGCTGACGACCGAACCGAATTTGTTCTTTTGCTTACCGATGTAATAGATGGCCCCGACCGCCAGCACCAGCATGGCGATCGAAAACAGGCCGAGCTTCCACTTATAATTTTTTTCCTTTGGCATTTTCCTGGGTTTAATAAAAAAATGATTTGATCCATTCGTCGTCCGAGCGCTCCAGCTCGTCATAGGTTCCTTCGGCGACCACTACGCCTTCCCGCAGCATGATGATCCGGTCTGCCGTCATTTTTGCGCAGGGCATGTCGTGCGTGATGGTAATCGAAGAGATGTTGTATTTCTTTTTCATCCTGATCATCAGTTCGCTGATCTCCTTGCCGGTCCCGGTATCCAGGCCCGTGGTCGGTTCATCGTACAGCATCAGTTCCGG
>Ga0134125_10000141_pt1 | contig 105832 bp, 128 predicted proteins | sample KB31751_FD_96464 | JGI IMG/M metagenome (GOLD analysis project Ga0134125, IMG submission 96464) | Terrestrial soil microbial communities with excess Nitrogen fertilizer from Kellogg Biological Station, Michigan, USA - KB3-175-1 | ecosystem: Environmental > Terrestrial > Soil > Unclassified ... | reverse complement strand
GGGGCTTAAGATGCGCAACACAACGCGGGGCAGAAGCGGGAGGGGGGGTGGGACGGGGGCGGAGGGGGGGGGGGACGGGGGGGGGGCGGGGGCGCGTTATCCTACCTGTGCGGCCGAGGGCGAGCGCTCCCGGGTGCGCCGTCCCACGTATGGCCATGCCGCGTGACCCAGGCTTGCGTCTGCCAACGCTTGTCAGGCCTGATGGGCCGATGCATGGACGCGTGGAGGTGTGTGCAGGACGATGGCATGCTGCCCAAATGTTCTGCTGTGGCAGGAAGTAAAGCGGAAAGATGCCTACAGTAGCAACTTTTTTCACGACGCGCCGCGTCGATGCGTGTGTCGCCTGCCTATAAGGAGAGCCGGCCGCGGGCGAGCCCGAGCGCTTCCACCCGCAGACATGCCGTCCATCGATTCTGTGTCTTCTGAACTTTTTTTGGGGATGGGTCGCTTTTTCCTAGCGCTGGATCCATGGACAGGTTATGTTCTCCCTCGTGAACAACACGAACGACATCGCGACGCTGATCTCCAAGCGCACCTCCGAGCGCCGCCTCACCACGGTCGACTTTGTGGCCTGCGAGCTGGAGATCAACATCAAGGTGGCGCGCGCGGGCGTCCTGGCCCTTCTCCGGGCCGGCTCGCTCTCCACGACGTTCGTTGGCAACCAGGTCGCCTACGCGGCGCGCTGAGGAAAACATGGCCTTCCTGCCCAATCCCAACCCGAAGCCCGTCAAGGCGAACGCGCCGAACACGACCGCGTGGATCCGCCCGCTCGGGCAGCAGCCGGCCGCCCCGAAGGCGCCCAAGAAGCCCAACCCCTGGACCAAGTGAGGCTACCGTGCCCGTTATGACCATCCGGCCCTCCGGCCGTCTCTTCGCTGTCTTCGCGGACAACGTAAACCTTGGAGACTTCGACCGGGACACGGCCGAGCACATCGTGGCCAACTACGTCAGCGACATCTGTGGCGCCGTTCCAGCTCGGCTGGATGTGGACCGCTCCGCGAAGCCGCTCACCACCCTCGTCCACCACCCGCGCTACACGCGTGGCGGGGGCATCGCCATCCCGGGCGCCGCTTCCCACCTCTGGGAGCCCGAGCTCATCGACAACACCACGGGCGAGCGTACGGCGCTCACCGAGTAGCCATCGCCCGATGGCTCTCTGGACTTTTTTTGTCCTTGGTCAACTTTCCCCTAGCCCTGTAGACAGGGACAGGTTATGTTCTCCCTCGTGAACAACGAACAACGCCGCGCCTACCTCGACGGTCTCAGCCTCGCTCGGCTCCGCAAGCTCGCGTTGGAGTTTGACGTCTCGGGCAAGGGATCCAAGGCGCAGCTCATCGAGCGTATCGAAAGCGCTTCGGAGCAATACGGCGTGGACGTTACGGATGAGTGGCACACCGGCGTCAACTGAAAACAGGAGGGAAAGCCATGTTTAAGAACACCAACCACCGCTTCGTCCAGACCATCACCCATGACGGTATGGCCGTCGACATCTGGTGCCGGGGGCGTTTCTACGCCGCACACGCTCGCTTCCGTCGCGACGTATACAATGATTGGAAGCCGGAGCAGGGCGACTTCATCCACAAGAGCGTGGACGCCGCGCTCGCCCACCACGGCTTCCCCAACACTCTCCAGCAGCAGGCCGCGCTCGCCAAGGCGCGCGCCAAAGGCGAGGTCCAGGCCTTCGTCAGCAGCCTCTAGCCCACGCCTCGCGGAGGCGCCCGGCCGGCCAGCCCTAGCGGCTCGCCGGCACGCGGCGCCAGAAGGGAGCACGAAGATGTCGAGCAAATCCATGACCAACGCGCGTGCGATCGTCAACGTCCTGGCGGCGCGGCTGGAAGGCGACCACGAGCGAAGCGCGAAGGATTGGGACACCATCCGGTTGCAGGCCGCACAGTTGGCTGGCTTCGCCAAGCGAAAGAGGGACGAAGCCGCAGCGATGGGCGAGCCCGAGCCTACGCCCAACCCCAGCCGCGGGCGTTCGCCTTCCTCGGACGATGCCGGCAGAGAGGCGCCCCGGAAGGCCATCGATGAGCTGCCGATGCGCGTGTCCGCGTACTACGTGAGCAGGGGCAGGGGCGACCACGTTTACGCCATCAGATACGACGGCGACATCCTCACGGTCCAGTTCGATGACGAGGGTGACGACATCTGGAAGCGCGCGGCGCCGGGGAAACCTTGGCGCCGCCAGACGCCCCGGCGCTAGCCTCCGCCCGAGCGTTCCACGAGGCGCCCCGCTCCGGCCGGGCGCCTTCTTTCTGTCCACGATTAGATGTCGTCTGGAACTTTTTTTGGGGATGGTCAACTTTTTCCTAGCGCTGTCGACAGGGACAGGTTAGGTTCCTTCTCATGAGCGACGCGACGAAGCAGGGCCGGAAGACGAACAAGATCACCTCGTGGGCCGCGAAGGCGCGCAAGGCCGCCAAGAAGTCCGGCGCCAAGCGTCATCCGGCTGCTTCCGGTGGGAAGTGGCTCCGCCCTTCCAAGCGTCTCTCCATCTACCACCGGAACGGTTTCGCCTGCGTCTGCTGTGGCAAGGGTGCGGAGGAAGGCGTTCAGCTTACCGTCGACCACCTCCTGGCTGTTGAGCTCGGTGGCGACAACTCCGACGCCAACCTCATCACCCTCTGCATGTACTGTAACGTCCGGAAGAGCAGCCAGGGCATCCGCGAGTGGTTCCGGGCGCTCCGTCGCCGCGGCGTGGACACCAGCCTCATCGCGCGCCGCATCCGCAAGACCGTCCGGATGCCCCTGGACCGGGCGGAGGGGCGTCGCCTCCTGGCGCTCCGCACCACGAAGTAAAGCACGAGATCACTTTTTTTGGCGATGGACTCTTTTTCGCTTTCCTTTCTGTAGACACAGCCTTAGACTCCGCTCCCAGGTCCATCGACGGACCGAGCGGGGGAACGGCGCAGGGCGGACGGGCTCAGCGCCGTAGACAAAAACGACAGATACCACGGAGATCAGCCAACCCATGAACACCGCCGCCGCGCCCAAGTCCACTCCCCTCCCCTCCAAGCTCACCGACAACAACCAGGCCGACTACACGACGATCCTGGACCGCCTGTACGAAGTGGCGGTGTGCGACACGAAGCCGGAGGCGTACGGGCTCACGGGCTCCGCGCAGGCGCTCGCCTTCCTCGGCTCGATGGGGCCGGAGGGCAAGACGTTCAAGGCGAGGGCGGAGGCCACCATCGCCCACAAGGCGGAGGCGCGCAAGAGCACCACCCCCGCCACCAAGAAGACCACCACGGCCAAGCCGGCCGCCAGCGTTTCGACCGAGACCAAGGAGAACACGACCATGACCGACACCAAGAGGCCCGTCGCCGCCGCCAAGACCACCGCCACCCCCGCCGCGAAGCCCGCGGCGGCGAAGCCCGCAGCCGCAGCGCCGGCCAAGCCGGCCGCCGCCGCTCCGGCCGCCAAGAAGGCGGTGGCGCCGAAGCCCGCCCCGGCGCCCGAGCCGGAGCCCGAGGAGACCGTCGCGGAGCCCGAGGCGGCCGAGGAGACGGCCGAGGCGGAGCCCGAGGCGACCGAGGGCGAGGAGACCGCGGAGGCCACCGAGGCGGCCGAGGAGACGGCCGAGGCGGAGCCCGAGGCGACCGAGGGCGAGGCGGCGGCCGAGGGCGAGGAGCCGGCCGAGGAGACCGCGGAGGCCACCGAGGGCGAGGAGACCGCCGCGGAGCCCGAGGCGACGCCCGCCCCGGCCGCGAAGGCGACGCCCGCCGCCAAGAAGGGCGCGGAGGCGTTCCCCTGGCTCAAGCGCGTCAACGCGCAGCGGACCATCGATGGCGTCATCGGCAAGCTCACGGAGTACGCGCCGATCATGGAGGGCTTCGGCTCGGACGCCGTGACCAAGGCCATCGCGGAGCTGACGCGCGGCAAGGAGCACCTGGAGGGCATGGCCAAGTCGGACGCCGCAGCCAAGGCGGCGGCCAAGGCGGCCAAGCCGCCCGTGGACCGCTCCGCCAACCTGGCGGCGGCGAACGCGGCACGCGCCGCCAAGAAGGCGGCAGCCGAGGCGGCGGCACCGGCCGCCGCTCCGAAGGCGACGCCCGCCGCGAAGCCCGCGGCGGCGGCGAAGCCGGCCGTGGCCGCGAAGCCCGCCACCCCGGCCGCCAAGCCGGCCGTCGCGGCGGCGAAGCCCGCGGCGGCGGCGACGCCCGCCCCGAAGGCCACCGGCGCGGCGGCGGCGGCGAAGCCCGCCACCCCGGCCGCCAAGCCGGCCGTGGCCGCGAAGCCCGCGGCCAAGCCCGCCGTCGCGGCGGCGAAGTAGCCTCGGATTCGTCCAGGCCCATCGGCGCCCCGCTCCCCCACGAGGGAGCGGGGCGTTGTGCTTTTCGGGCGCTCGCCTCCGCTCCGAGGCGGCGCTAAGCCTCCGACCCACGGAGGCTCGGACGGCGTGGCTGCCTGCCGGCTTGCCACCGCCCTGACGCTCCCGAGCCCTCGGCCATACGTCGGGCCCATCACAGGCCGCATGCCACCAGGACGGTGGCACTCCGTTCCGCACATACATGCCGTCCATCGATTCTGTGTCTTCTGAACTTTTTTGGGGATGGGTCGCTTTTTGGTAGCTATGGATCCAGGTACAGGTTAGGTTCTCCCTCGACGGCGCAAGAGAGCGCCGGAAAGGACGCCCCGATGGCCCGCCACATCGACATCGTTTGCGACGACCTCAATGCCCTCCGCGCCCTTCGTGAGGAGGCCAGCCGCCGCCGTAGCGATGGCTGGATCGGCCCCATCGATGCCGCCATCCTCGCCGCCTGGGCTCGTGAGCTCTCCGATGAGATGGCTGACGTCGACATCCCCGCCTGACACACGACGCTCCCGAGCCTCCGAGCCGGCCGCCCGAAAGGGCGAGCTGGCACGCGCCGTCAGAAGGTTCCAAGGTTCTAACAGGAGAGATGGTAATGACGACCACCAAGACCACGATCGGGCGCGGCGAGTACAGCAGCGCGACGGACAAGGACGGCTCCATCATTCTCGCGTTCTACGATGGCCGGGCGGACGGGCCCGTTGCCCGTCGCTTCCAGGACCAGTCCGCCCACGATTTGTGGTGGAGCCTCAACGGCGTGGCGAAGTTCGGCCTCACGCGGAAGCTGCCCGCCGTGTGGGCGCGCTGGACGGAGCTGCTTTCCCTCGTCCCGGAGATGGCCGCGAATCTCCAGGAAAACATGGAGCAGACGGCGCGCGATGCGGATGACACGGACACCGGGATGATGGAAGCTGTGTCGAAGATGGAGATCCTGCCCGCGACGTCCGAGGAGCCCGCGATGCCTGGCTATGTCCTCATCGACGTTCCCGCGAAAGCCAAGCCCGCCCTCGACGCGCTGGTGGAAGAGATCAACGCCCGCGCCGCCCTGGCTGCGGAGGTGGAGGAAGCGGAGGCGAAGGCGGGCTGGGACCCCAACCCCTAGCTCGCTCGGCTCGCTCCGCCCTCCGAGGCGCCCCGGCTCCGGCCGGAGGCGCCTCGTGTCGTTTCGGGCTCCTACCTTGGCGCCTGTTATCAAGCGCCGACGCGTCGCGCTATCCTACCTCCACGCCCATCCTCCTACCTGCCGCCGGAACGCTCGCCCGGCGAACGGCGGCGAAGCGCTCGTGCCAGGTAGGCTGTGTCGCCCGATGCTGTGTCAGCAGGCACAACGATTGTCACGCCTGATGGACTCCGGCCTGGGCAGGTGGGCTCGGTTGCAGGACGGTGGCACCCTGTGTCAGCGTGGCACCACGGCGGGTTGTAACGCGCCTCGGACGGCGGGCCAGGCCGCCCGAGCGCTTCCATCTCAGAAGAAAAAACGGATGGCTGGTCGCTTTTTTCTCGACGGGTGGATGGGAAGGCGTTAGCTTCGGGAACATGGACATCGAGACGATGAAGCGGAACGACAAGGTGTGGCTCAAGGTTGACCTTCGCACGGGCGCCGCCACGAGCGGCGTCAACCACAAGGCGGGCGACCAATACAAGGTTCTGGGCTTCCAGGGGACGCTCGTGCGCCTCTCGCGCGTGGGCGATTATGTCAAGCTCACCACGCTCATCGACAACGTCGCCACGGAAGCACCCGCCACGAAGGCGCCCGAGCCTCCGCCCGCTCCCGTCGCCCCGCCTCCGGCTCCGCCGTCCGCTCCCAAGGCGGAGGCGCCCCGGGGCATCCCGGCCGCCGCGGACCAGCCCCAGCGCGACGCCGTACGGACGGCGCTCACGGACGCCCACTACAAGGTCCACGGCTCCAACGACGGCGGCAGCGGCATCCACATCTTCGGCTTTCGGGACGAGCGGGTGGGCGGCTTCTACTGGTCGACCGTTCCTGGCAACCAGCCGCTCCCGATGGCCAAGACGCCCGCGAAGGTGGTCCGTCTCATCAACGAGGCCTGGGACCGCGCGAAGCCCGCGCCCGTCGCTACGCCCGAGCCTCCGCCCATCGGGCCGGCCATCGGCACACCTCCGGGCAAGGACTTCGACCAGCTCACCCCTGGCACGCGCGTCCAGTATTGGAACAACTCCAACAGCGGCTTCCTCGACGGGACCATCATCGAGCGCCACGAAACGCCCGCCCGGCCCACGGACGCTCGGCAGCTTCCGCCCAAGTACGACATCCGCCGTAGCACCGGGCAGGTGGTGTATGGCGTTCGGGCCACCAAGATCCACAAGGTGCTGGAGCCGAAGGTGGCCAAGAACGCTCCGGCGTACGCGGGCGAGGTAATCCAGGGCGCTATGGCCGCGGAAAACGCAGCCACGCTCGCTTCCACCAAGAAGGCACCCGAAGCGCCCAAGACTGACAACTACGGCAAGCGGCCGTGGCTCCGCCTCGCCAACGAGCGTCGCGCCCTCGCCGCAAAGGGAGCGTCCAAGTGAGCAACCACGGCTTCAAGTATGTGCTCCACGTGTCCGACGGGAAGGTGATGCGCCTCCGCGGCGACCACACGGACCCGCCCGAGTTGGTCGACAATCCGGACGTCCCTGCGAACATCTACGACATCCACGATGGTGAGGTCGTGTACCCCAACGTCATCATCTACGGCGCCTGCGCCGCGGGCTCCATCGATCGGGCGAGCGTCGAACACCGCGCCATCGTCTCGTGGCTCCGTATCACCGAAGGCGGAGGCGAGGGCTAGCGGGCGACGGGAGCGCGCTCGAAACGCTCCCCAGCCGCCGCGCGCCTCGGAGCCTATCCGGGGCGAGCGCCGACTGCGACAAGAACCGACAAGGAGAACTGCCATGAACCAGGACCGCGACATCGATTCCCTGCCTCGTATGCTCCTCGCCAACCGCCACGAGCCCTTCCGCTCCCTCACGGACATCACCCAGGAGATCCACCAGGCGCCCTTCGCGCTGGCCGACGGCGTCAGCTGCCGGTGGGCGACGACGCGCCAGGCCTTCCACCAGGGCGTCATCCCGAACATGGAGGCGAGCCCGAGGTGCCTGCGCCGAAGGCTCGCCCGGTGCGGGACGGGTTACGGCCGGAAGGGCGCGCGCTCGGTGCCGGTGGAGGCGGTGACGGCCCTCCTCAAGAAGCGGACCGAGGCGACGCGGGATGCCGCCATCCGCGCGTACGCCGACAAGGGCACCATCCCGCTGGCCAAGCGGCCGGCGTACCAGCGGAGGAAGCCCGCAGCGTCCACCTTCGGCTACACGCCCGGGACCGTGCCGAGCGTCCTGGAGACGCCCGGCCGGGAGAACGGCTGATGGAGACGGTCTACTGCCTGGCAAAGCTCGCCGCCCTGGTGTGCTTCTGCCGGCTCTGCTACTTCGTTTCGATGTACGCCCACGCCAAGGCCAAGTTGGCGGATGTCGTTCGTTCCAAGATGGAGGCGCGCTGATGGCGACCGAGAGACAGCGTGGGAACCAGTGGATCATCAAGATCCAGCAGTGGTATCTGAAGCACCCTCGTGGCGAGTGGACCAAGAAGCCCAGCGAGGCGCACGGATACCACTACAAGGGCACCGGCGTGTCCGGCCCCCACGGCGGTCCGGGCGCGGAGGATGAGGCCATCGCCTGGCGTAAGTACATGGCCCTCCGAACGGACACCCCGCCTGGGACGCTTCCACCGGGCGGCTTCCGGCGCGGCGATTCTCGGAGCGTCCAGGTGATGCGGCGCTCCGACGGCTTGGACCTCGACGGCACCCCGGAGCCCGCGCCGACGTCCGAGCCTCGGCAGTCGCCTGTTCGGGGGCACGGGACGATGGCGATCATGTGCGTGGGCCTCGGCCACGTGAACATCTCGCCCGAGGCGGAGCACTCCATCGCGCGCTTCGTGGTCTCGGTCGGTCTCAACCGTCGGGTCAAGTTCTACACCATCGACAACGGAGTTGCCATCGACTCCGAGATGGGCAAGGACTCCGCCTGGACGCGCATCGCGACCGTCGGGCGGAGCGCGGCCGATCCCATCCGGGCGCTGTTCGACGATGCTTACGACTACATCATCAAGCACGACATGAGATAACGCCATGAAGGTGAGAGCGCAGCTTCTAGACATCACCGGCAAGCTCGTGGGGCTGGTCGACGCCCAAGAACACCTCGACACGGGCGTCATCCTCGTCCCTTCCCCGGTGCCCGGCCTGCTCCCGGCCGACGTCAAGGCGCCGATGGGGGTGGATGAGATGACGAGGCTCGCCCGGCTGTACAGCCGATGGGCCGCGAACAGCGGCTCCGTCAACTGGGGCGACCTCATCCACCCCGTTCCTACGCTGCTGGCGATGGCCGCGCCGCGCCGCGCGTTCATGTACCGCTCCATCGGGCGTCCCACCGACGGCTACCGCTTCGTGGAGGCGAATGTGGTCAGCCTGTCCAATCTCGACGGACCGGCCGCGATGCTGGCCGAGGAAGGCGAACACGACTAGCTGGGCCGTCTCAGCCATACGCGCGCGTGCCGGCAGCCTTCGGGCTCGCCGGCATTCGGCGTCAGAGGCGCCCGAAGGCGCCCGAGGAGATCAGCCATGAAACCTCACAGCTCCATCGTTCCGGCCATCTTCACCATGCTCGGGTACAAGTCCGTGGACCCGGGAATCTTCCGGCCCAACAGCCACGAGCGGATCACCGTCGCGCAGGCGGAGGCCAACTACAAGGACTTCATGTACAAGGGGCCGGGGTGGTACCCGCATCCAGACTACCTGCTCCTGGTGTTGCCGGCCATCCAGGTGGACAAGGCGGAGGGGCCTGGCGTTGAGCTCGTGCCTTGGACCACGCGCCTCCACGGGACGGACGCAAAGGACAACGACCAGCTGTTCTGGTTCTTTGCCTTCGACCCCATCGGCGAGGCGCCCGGATGGCCGTCGCCCGTCGACACGTTCGCCTACATCGCTTCGCTTCCGTTCCACGAGCCGGGCGAGCGTCGCGCCGTCGAGGTCATCGCGTCGCGCTCGCTCGATGATGTCGAGGGCGGCAAGCCCATCGAGGTCCACATCCAGCCGGGCACTCGCCTCCGTCTCATCACCGCCGACAGCGATGGCGCCTTCGATGTCATGTACGACTGGAAGGGGGACGGGCGTCTGGTCATCTCGACGGACCTTCCCGGCAACGTCATGGGCAGGGAGGGGCCGCTGTACGTGGAAGACTTCCACCGCGACACGACGGGGCTGGATTCCGTGAAGGAAGAGATGCGCCCGGCGACGCCCGAGGGCGAGGAGATCACCGCGCGCTTCCGGGATGCCGTGCTGGCGATGCTTCCCGCGGAGGGATACGCCACGGCCGAGCAGATCCACGACCGTATGCGGCACCGCGATGTCGGACTCGTGGCGGAGACCGCCGCTGCGTTGGGTGCCAGCGGCATCGTCCTGGTGACGGAGGCGCTCACGGTTCTCGTGGAGGATGGTCGCGCCGTCCTGGAGAGCATCGACATCCGACCGCGCCGCTACCAGCGCCAGACGTCCATCGACACCGAGGGGATGCGTAACAACATCCGCGTGACGTTGGCGGAGATGTCGAAGGGTTCACAGCGTTACTCCGCGGCGGAGATCCACGAGGCGCTGTCACGAGCGGACCGTCTGGGGGCGCTCACACTCGCCCCGGAGCGGAGCCAGCAGATCACCGTCCTGGCCGCGCTCCTGACGAAGATGGGCGACGCAGGCGTGCTGGACTTCGACATCAAGACTGTGGGACACGCCAAGGTCGGCTCGTGGCGTCTCGCTCCGGCTCGGACGCCAAACCCGTTCCACGCGGCCACCGGGGCGGCCGAGGCGCGCGCTACGCTGTCGGACAAGGTCATCCTGCTCCAGGAGCTGCGTGCCAAGAAGGCGGACGGCACCATCGTGTACGGCGACATCCCGATGCTCGCGCACCTGGAGGAGTGGCTGCTGGCCAACCCGACCGTCGCGACGGACATGGCCCGAGCGACGCTTGAGGACATCGAGGCGTTGCGCCACCGCCCCGCTTCGCCCCTCCTCACTGGGCGCTTGCTGCCGCAGCGGCCAGTTGCTAGAGTCAAATTGCACATGGCGAACCGAATTGCAAGAGTCAAATCCACCGGGTCGGGGCATCCCTCGGCGCCCCCTCGCCCGCCGGCGTCCTCGCCTGCAACTGAGCCGCCTGCCATCCGTGCGGGGGCGTTCGACGCCGATGCGTTCTTCTCGGCTCTCGACGCGGTCCGCATCGCCAGGGGGAAGAACTGGAAGCAGCTCGCCCAGGAGGCAGGGATCAGCGCGTCGACGCTCACACGCATGGCGCAGGGAAAGCGGCCCGACGTCGACAGCCTCGCGGCGATCGCCGCTTGGTCGGGACTCAGCGTCGACGACTATGTGCGAGGAAGGGAGCTCGTGGCTCCGCAGGAACCGCTGGCGATGATCAGCACCTACCTGCGCAGCGACAAGCCCCCTCCGCCTCCGAGGCGCGCCCCGAAGGGCGACGGCCGCAGGAAGTGAGCTAGGCGGGACGCCGTGACAGCGCGGCGTCCCCTGCCAACGCGCGCCCCGTCCGTCATAGGTCGGGGTGGTCGTGGGCGGAAACCAAGCAGGATGATGGCAAGCCGTTCCAGGAAGGTGATTCTGTGAAGCTTGATGCGTTCAGGTCCAGGTTCGCCCCTCCGCCTCCGCCCCCTCCGGCCGTTTGGAAGGCAGGAACGTTCCTGTGGAACATGCGGAACCAAGAGGGCAACCGGCTGGCTCTCGTGCGACAAGACACCACGCTTGTATCTGATGATACCGAAGTACATGTGTGGATGGCCCGAGGCGAACGGGCGACTGTTCGGAAGTGCGATGGCTGGGTGCCCGACAAGGTAATCGACTTGAGCGGGTGTTCCGCCACCCTCTTGGCGGCGATAGGTGGCGCATTGTGGATGTGCGGACGGACGGGAACATGGTTTTCAGATGTATCAGCATCCGCCGTCCTGACGAACACGCGTCCATCGCCGCTATGTCCTCCAAAGGCCACGCGCCGTATGTAAACATCTGATGTAACGATTGGGGGTGGAAGGGAATGTCTAGACGAATGAAGACGAAACACCCGAGGCTCGCCGGAGCCGTCATGCTCGACGCCCCGACGGCGGCCCAGATCGCTCAAGTGTCCCGCGCCTTCCAGGGGATGTTCGGGGTGAAGCCCGAGATCACGATCAACGGGCGCTTCGGGCGGCTTGGCGCCATCCAGACGCGCGTCACGGACGTGGGCGAGACGTACATCACGCTCAACGCCGACAGAGGAGCGGAGCCCATCCCGCTGGACCCCACGACGGGCATCGACGTCTCGGTGTCGTTCACGGCGCCCGCCTTTCCGACGAAGCCAGCGGGCTCTCCGCCCGGCCGCTAGCTCGCTTCACGACGCCATGGCACACGAACGTGACAACGAGTGGCAAGACGCTACCATCGACGGGCCCGACGGCGGGCGCATCGTCGTGGACGTCGCCGCGCTCCTGGTGGAGGCGCACGCGGCGGCAGAGATGACCATCGCGCACGCCCAGGAAACGCTGCATCCAGACGGGCGACCGTTTGTCTTCAAAGGGCCTGGCTGGTACCAGTACCAGCACGACGCGATTCTGGTCGCTCCGTGTTCCCGTCGCTCCGGAGCGGGCGATCAGCACTACCTGTTCTCCATCTTCCTTGGAGCCGCAGAGAACGTACGGCAAGCGATGGCGTGGGCGGCGACGGCGCCAACGCGGCCAACGCCCGCTCCCGACGACGAAGCGAGCGGACCGGCGTCAGGCTTCCGTTTGGCGGGAGCGGGCAGGAAGCGATGAAGCTGGAAGCGCTCAGAGCGGCGGCATCGGAGGGCTTGCCGGGAGCGGCCGAGGAGCCCGAGCGGCGCCCGGCTCCGGCCGACGTTCTGCCGCAGTTCCTTCCGTGGCAGGAAGAGTTGCTGAAGGCGCGCGTTGCCAGGGACGGGATGGTTTGGCCCGAAGGCGCCGTGGACGCGATTGCGGTGGATCTCGCCAAGCCTGGTAGCAGCGACAAGTCCGTGGCTGTGATGGTACGCAAGGGCGAACGCCCTGGAACGTTCGTCATCGTGGATAGATTCGACATCGATGACGAGACGCTGGCGAAGATCAGGGATGCGGCGCCTATCAGCGTTAGTGTAGGCAGCCGTCGCTCAGGCCGCACGGAAGCACTCCGAGGCGCCATCCACTCGGGTGGATACACTACCACGAGCGAGCTTTCCAAGGAGATCACCGAAGCCTATGCCAAGCTCGCTCGTGACATCGAAGTAGGCAAGCTGGATAGGTACGGCATGCCTGTGCCTGGATGGATTCATGAGTGGGCCAAGGCGCTCCACGACATTGGCATGCCCGACAATCTCAAGGAAGAGATTGACAGGATGCTTCTACGATTGGCGGAGGCGGCCAAGGCGGCGACGCTGGATCTGTCGACGATGACGCGCGAAGCGCTGATGTCGATGGCGACCGAGATGGATGCGACGTTCGATGACTTCCACTTTGGCTACCTCGTCTTGCTTCGGAATGAGGAGCGCGCCAAGTGGCGACGTCCTAGTGTGCCGCCTCGCCCGGGCAGCCCTGCCTCGCGTCGTCCGTGGAAACGTCACCATATCAAGCGTGAGTTCCATCGCAAGCGTCGCTCCGAGCCTTTATTACATCGACGCTAGCACGCTCCGAGCACGGCAAGTACGCTTGGAGTCATGGGCTCTCCTACCGTCCTGCTCCAATGGAGCAGCAAGATCATCGTCTGGGTCGATGCGCTCGGCAACATCGTGTTCGGCGATGGCGGCGACATCGCTGACATTCCGGCGGTCCCTTCCCGGATCATCGCCAAGGCAAGCACGCCGGATGCTACGCCGATCATCATGGCCAAGTTTCCCATCCCCGCTTCCGCGTGCGGGTCGATCGCAATCGACTTGGCTGGCAACGATGGTAGCCATAGCTTTTCCAACTACAGCTATGGACCATTCGACACGTTCGGTGGCACGTTCAACCCGGGAGCGGGCGGAGCGCCGCTGAAGGCTTCCACGTTCACCGGCGACAGCGTCCCGGCCGGCGTCACGAACATGTACTACAATCGCGACGGCGAAAGCTCCCTGGAGATTGAGATCACGGGCATGGCCAGTCGGAACATCAACTGGTCGATGCGCGTGGAGATCAACATCGCACAGACGCCTTCGCTGAGCTGACAAGGAGAGTACGATGGACACGAAGCCCGAAGACAACAAGCCCTCGCCCGAAGACATCGCCCGCCGTCGCCAGTTCATCCACGTGGTCGGCACGGTCATCGCGCTGATCCTGGCGATCGTCTCGAACATCCTCCACACGCGCTACGGCACGCCGCAACTGACGGTCGCCTCCGCCTCGCCTGTCACCTCTGCGGCGCCGACGTCGTGCCCTGCGTGCTCGTGCCCGTCCGAGCCTGCCGATGCCGGAGCGCCGTCACCTCGGCCCATCGGCATGTCCACGCGAACGCTTCCGCCTGGCTACTACAGTCTGCCTACCTCGGCAGTCGCGCCGCTGCTCTGGGACCAATCCAACGCTACCATGTCCATCCAGGGCGTCACGGAGCTGGACGCGGGCGTTCCCGGCGTGATGGAGATCACCCAGCAGCTCGTGCTCCCGGTGCCGACAGAAGGCCTGGCGTCGCTGGTCGACGGCACCGAGCGGCGTACGTCGGGGCGCGTCACGACCATGGATGCGAGCAATCAGTCCGTGATGGTCCTGCCCGTGTCTACAAGCGGTGACTTCTGCTCCGCTCGTGTGGATGTGGTGGCTGTCGATACGTCGACTGGAGGCGCCATCTCGCTGGCTACTCCGGATGGATACTTCGACATCAATCCATCGGACGGTGGATCGATGACGGCGTATGGATCCGTCGCAAGTCCGACGCTCATCAACAACATCGGATACGGCGCTGGAGCTGCTATCACCTATGGCGGTGGATACTTCGTCGCGGCCATCCAGGGTCCGAAGATCGGCACGACCGGGACCAACGACGTCACGTCTGGCTCGCTGTTCGGAATGGGCGGAACGCTCGATGGTAAGGCGCTCACGATGAACGTCAATGGCGGTGGCAGCACTACGCTGACGTTCAATGGCAGCACGACGTCCGCCAACGGGCCAGCAGTATTGGCTGCCATCGAGTCCACGTGGCCGTCGATGACTGCCGCCGTCGGAGGCTCGGGCGGGAACAAGATCGTGCTGACGGATAGCACGCTGACCGGCGGCAGCCTCGTCATCAGCTCTTCCACTTCGCTGTCCGTGTTCGGGCTTACCGCCGGCACGTACACGTACGACACCGTCATTTGGGTCGGCTCCATGCGCTTGAACTGCGGCGCGGAGTAGCCACAGCGAGCCGCCCCGGACGGCCCTATCAGTCCAACCAAAGGAGATGGGGGCTATGCTGGAGCTGAGACTGCGAGCAGTGACTACTTGGGTGCGATGGCGCGGCAATCGGTGGTTCCTTCCTGTAACCATCGTGATGTACATGTGCCTGTTCGTCGCCGTGCTCATCGCTGGCATCCAGGTGATGCGCGTCCACGGATACGGGCACTGGGGATGAGGCGCCCCGGGCTGGCCAAGGCGTCGCCCGAGCGCTATCCCGAAGCGCGAACGATCTGCCTCACAGAAGACATGGATCGGCTGCTCATGCGAGTGGCCGCACGCCGCGGCGTAACCGTGGCTGTCTTGGCCAGACAGTATCTACAACGCGGGCTCGATTCCGAGTCGGCAGAGATGCGCGCTCCGCCACCAAACGTGGTTCCGTTGAGCGTACGTCGCGAACGTAAAAGCTGACACACTCAGCGACGCGTCCCAATTGGCCGTAGGGGACGCGTATGAACCACAAGCCATTCGCACTCTCGCTGCTCCTCACGATGTCGTTGGTCGGCTGCGGGCTGTCTGGCGACATCGACGCTCTGTTTGCTCCGCCAAGCACAACGCACGGCGCGGGCGTACACGAGCACAACGACGGCGGCGAGCCCGAGGTGGATGCCGCTCCTGTGGTCGATGCCGGGAAGGCGAGCGCCGACGCGGGCGACGCTGGAATGGAAGAGTCGGATGCCTCCGCTGTCGATGCCTCCAGCGATGCCGCTGATGAGGCGGATGGCGGAAGTGACGCGGGCGACCCGATGGACGCAGGCGATGCGAGCATCGACGAATCGCCCGACGCTTGCGCCAGGCCGACGATGAACGCCAACACGTGTACGTCGGCCTGCGATTGTGTTCTCGGCATGGAATGTGGCCAGTGCTGCCCGATGGGCGGTGGCGGCGGGGTGGAATGCTGGGGCCCCGACATCTGGCCGCCGCCGTGCGCCAACGTTCTGCGCATCTGTACATCCTTCTGACGGCGTGACACCGCCGTGACAGCCTCCCGAGCGCTCCACGCGTAGGGAGCGCCCGATGGGCCCGCGCCCCTCCTGCTGTCAACCCGACACCGCCGCTATGGCCTCGTGATCGATGGACCTCGATGAGCTCCGCCGACGCGCTGCCGCGGCAGCGCAGACCGATGACGAGGATGACAACCCCGTCGGTCCGAACGATGCTCGCATCGACATTAACAGACCGCTGCCTGCGTTCGTGCTCAGTGGTTCGCAGAGTTTTGAAGACACGGACTACATCCACAAGGTACATCGGGCATACACAGAAACTTACAGCAACGCATTCGTGGTTCCACCGGGCGTCAGCATCGTATTCCTCCCTCACGAGCTGCCGGGACGGCGCTTCCCGGCGGTCACGCCCGAGCCGAGCGGAATCCCGTGCTTCATCGAATTCGATGGGCACATCGAGCGTTGTGGATACTATGGTGAAATGATGGCGCTGCCCGATGGCCGCTCGAATCGTCGAAGCCTGGATTGGGCCGACGATCAAGCGAAGTTCCACATGTTTGAACGACATCGTCAGTTTCGTCTGTATCGACATTTCGTGTATGGGCCTGGTGTCGTGTACGAGAATGTCGCCATCTACTGTGAACACAATCCTACGTCCCTGACGGTGGATGGATGTGCGCGAGGATACCATGGGTGACATTGGAGACATCGTCAAAACGGTCGAACAGGGCATCGCGGCGGGCGACTTCCAGATCACGGGCAAGCCCACGATGTCGACAGATGGCGTGCCGGAGGCACACGGCGTACAGCCGGGTGAGGAAGACGCCCGCGACAAGGCGCTCGATGCCGATCCAGCAGCGGCGGGGCCGCCTCGCCCGGCTCCGCCTTCCGGTCCGAATGCCAGCGAACAAGCGGCCGAAGGCGACGTACAGAAGGCGCTCGCCGCTAACATCTGTAACCACGGCAACGTCATCGTCTCGTGTGACTTGTGCCAGCCTAGGTGCGGACTGACGGGCCGATGCTTCTGTACGCTTCGGTGCCCGACGTGAGGCTGGAAGCGCTCCGAACGCGTCTGTCGCAAGACCGATGGCCGAAGGGGACGGTGATCCGGCGAGGCGCGCCGTGGTGCGACCCCGCCAACCCGGCATACCTCGTGCTGTTCGAGGACACCGTGGTTGGCGACGGCTCAATCACCACAGCGTATGGCGGCATACACGTACGAATCGATGACGCTTGGGAGCGCGTCGGAACGCTCGTGGTCCATCCAGGCTCCGTGTTCGTCGACAAGCTCACCAGACGTAACGTGCGCGTGGTAAGCATGGCAGGTAGGAAGCTGGGAATGGAGTCTATCGGTAGCCAGACTTGGCGTCCCAGGTACGACGTCGACATCGCCGTGTTCGTCAAGGGATACACAGACGTGTCAGGCAATCCGCTAGACTCGGAGGCATGACCACTCCGACTCAATCGCTGGCCGTCGTACATTCGACCTTCACGAACAAGGAGGATGGCGAGCCCGAGCAAGACACGTTCCGGCCGCCGTCCATCCAGGTGAGCGTCTTCCAGCCCAACGGGCGCATGATCCTGGAAGCCGGCACGAAGGTCGTGGACCTGTCCGAGCTGCCGCCCGCTGGCGCCCAGTACATGCGCATCGCCGTGGATGCACTCAACAGCACCGGAGCGGCCAGCCCGGTACGCGCCGAGTGGACCGACCAAGCAAGCCAAACGTCGTCGGTCTCCATTCCGCCGGGCGGCGAGATTCGCCTGTGGCTCCCTGGCACGGCGGTCGGCCCGGTGTCGCTCTCTCTCGTGCTCACGGCCGAAGCCATCTGCCACGTCAGCTATGGTGGTTAGCAGCCACCGCCGTAGGATCGCCCGATTGGAGGCGATACATGGCACTCATCGACGATGATCCGCGCGAAGCGGTGGCAGAGTACGCAGAGAGCATCGAGAATGTAAGCGCGCCCGACGAGCGCTACAGCTGCTTGGTGGCCGAATGGGAGGTGGCCAACGACGATGCCGCCGACATCACGGCCATCGACAACGCGTCGGGATGCGCGTTGGTGGGGTGGGCGATTCAGGAGGGTGGAGGCATCGCGCTCCCTCCACGCGGCAAGTACAAGTACGGCGCCGCCATCACCAACCTGATCGACGCAGCAAAGCAGGCAGCTGCGTACATCGAGCCGTCGCATCCGGACTATGCCACGCTCCTGGTGCGCGGCAACCAGATCCACCTCGCTCCCAACGGCGATCACGTCGAGCACATCGGCACCATCATCGGCGATGGCATCCGCATCGACGGCGGCCAGCGCACCGACGCTTCCAATCCTCCGCCCGGTCGCGAGACGGTGCTGAGGAAGGCGCACGCGATGATCCGCCACGGCGTCTACTGGATGGAGATGGACACCGGCCGTCTCGTGGCTGGCATCGTCGACACGCAGCGCATGTACGCCTACTACAACCAAGGCCAAGAGGCCTGACGCAAGCCAGCGCTCGCCCACGCCGCGGCGGTATCTTCGGGCCGCGATGACTCTCTCACAGTATCTGTTCGCGTTCGCACTCTCGGTGATCACCTACTTGTCGCCGGTCACTTGGCGTCACGAGGCGGTACCGGGATGGGCCGAAACGCCTGGCGAGCGCCTGTCGCGGTACAACCTCATCGCGTACGATGTCGCCCGAGCGGCGTTGGACGCGTGCCAGAAGCATGCCAAGCCGCGCGTCTGCGCCAGGTGGTACATCAACGTAGCACTCGCCATCGCGCACCACGAGAGCGACTTTGCCCCGGATGTCGATGCCGGGAAGTGCTATCGAGGCAAGGACGGCAAGAGCCTCCGCTGCGACAGCGGTAACGCACATTCCATCTGGCAAGTACACCCGATGGAGCCGGGCGACGGGGCGCGCTTCGACAACAGCCGCTATGAAGCCGTGAGAGCGGCCATGGGCATCGTTGTTCGCTCGCTTCATGAGTGTCGCCTTCGGCCGAAGGAAGACCAGTATGCCGTGTATGCTGGCGGCGGCTGTCAGTATCGCATGGCTGTCATTCGTTCACAGGAGCTGTATCGTTACATCGAGCGGGCCAAGAAGGCTCCCCACGCCTGGGAAGACTTGGTGTGGAAGGAACAAGGAGAGAAGTGACATGGGATACGGGAGCAAGAGCCTCAACGAGCTGCGCGACGAGTGCTTGTCCATCGCGGTCGCACACCAGTTCACCGACGCCACGCCCGGGGAAGACGTTGCGCTCATGCACACCGAGCTGAGCGAGGCAATGGAGGACATCCGCGATGGCGTCGACTTGACGGCCGTCTGGTACGAAGAGAAGGTGCCGTTGATGGTTTCGGACATCATGTTCATGGGCGAAGGGCAGCCCGACAGGCAGGTGGTGATGGATGGCAAACCGATGTGGCGAACCATCCGCCATGACCATCCATATCCGAAGCTGCCGGGCGGCGGATGGGACGTCAATCACCCGTACAAGCCGTGCGGCGTGCCGAGCGAGATGGCCGATGAGCTCATCCGTGTTCTCCACTTCTGCGGCAAGCACCACATCGACATCGAGCGAGTGTTCAGGGAGAAGATGGCGTACAACGAGACGCGACCGATCAAGCACGGTCGGAAGCTGTAGCCGTGGCGACGCTTAGCAAGCGTATGCGCTCGTGGGTCATCTCGGATACGCTGATCCTGGCGGCGATGATCCTCTGGGCCATCCTGCTCATCTTCGGGCTCGTGGTGTATCAGTGAAGGAGGAGGCCAAGCAAGAGAAGCGGCAGGAGTCGGCGCGGCGCGGCTTCCGGGCAGCGTCCGCCGCGTGGATGCTTCGGCACGTGGATCCAGTCGGACGTGACGCCGCGGCATTCGAGTATGAGATGTATTGCTGGTGCCAAACGATGCCTCCGAAGGCGCGCCACGCTCAGCAGTAGAACAGGAGAGACAGCCATGGGAAGTGGAATGGACGAGGTACACGCGCCGCGCAGCCATCGCACCCGCGACGCGTACAACGCCGACATCGACAACATCGTTCGTGCCGCCATCGACGGCAAGCATTTCACCGAGGCGGACGCCAAGCAGGTGCTCGCCGCCGCACACGATGGCTTCAAGAATCGAGGCGCGCACAGCTATGAAGAGGGCCTGAACGACGCCGACAAGGCCGCTCGCGCGAAGGTCGCGTGGATGGAGGGGCACCATCCGTTCTCCAAGGCCATCGACACGCTGTCCATCGAGGCGAACCACATCAAGGCCAACATCAGGACTCTGGAAGAGGTTCTGGCCAATCGAGCCGCCAAGATGGCCGAGGAGCAGCTGGCGCTCAACGAGGCTCGCGTCCAGCTGGAAGCCTGCTACAAGGGCATCGAGCATCTTCGCGCGGTCCCGGTCGAGTCCCGGCGCGTCCAGGGCGTCGACTGCCCGCTGTGCGAAGATGGCACGGCCCACACCCACGCCATCAGGCCGTAGAGAGGCAAACGACCATGGAGACGAAGATCAAGACCAAGGCATACATCGTCAAGCTCAAGAAGCGTTTGGCCGTCCTCAAGAAGCGTCGCGAGAAGGACATCGCCAGATACAAGCACGATGTCTCCGTGTGGAAGACGGACATGGAACGATGGGTCCGTGCGCACGTCAACCAACGTCTCGTGAACATCAACATCAACGAGCTGCGCCGCTACCAGCCGCGATACGAGCACGAGCGCGGGCACCGAATGCGCTTCGGCACCATCGAGTTCTTCAAGGGCGCGCCGGAGCCTCCGATGTATCCGAACGATGCGGTCATCCGCGAGATCCAGAAGCTGATCGCGCTCCTGTCCATGTCCGACGCGCCCCTGACGACGATCAACGGCACCGATGTCGAGCGCCTGTTCAGCGACGACAAGCCCGAGCCCATCCCCGGCCAAGACGAGTAGGGCAGCCCCGGATTCTCTGTTCGCCCGCTTGCGGCGCCTCGGCTGCCAGCTCTATGTAAGGGGGCATGGGAGTTCAGCCGACGACCAGCCTCAAGTTTCACCCTGACGACTTCTACAACCTGCCCGTGGCGCCCAATGATCCGGAGATCATGCGCCGGAAACGGGCGAGCCTCGCCCTGATCCAGGCCCGACGAGCTAGACGCCGCGTGACGGCCGGCGTGCTCATCTCGGTGGCAGCGGCGCTCACGACGCTGTACGCGTGCCTGCCCTCGCCCGAGCCCCTGCCGGCCGGAGGTGTGCATGGACGTCGTTGACGTCATGCCTGTGACGCCTCGCAACGACACGCCTACTTCGGCCTGGTCTCCGTGGAAGCGGAGGCGATGGTTGGTGCGGTGCTGGATCGACAAGCAAGCGCGACGAGCACGCTACGCTGGAAGCGAGGCGTTCCACTTCCTCAAGCTCCTGTCGGGCGACAGATGGCACTAGAGGTAGTCGACCCGCCGCGCGAGCCTCCGTGGGAAGCCCATTGCCTGCTCATCGACAGTGCCATCGGAGCCGGCTTGTGCCCTACGTGCGGAGCGCGGCTCATCCAACGCTGGACGACGTTCTACTGCTGTCAGGATCACTTCCTCGCAGACGTCACGCCGCGTCTCCTGGCGTCCATCCTTTCCACCCCTCAAGCGTAAGCAGCGACCGCTCACCCGGGGCAGCATAAGCTCCCGACGCGCCAACCCGGCGCCAGGAGAGACCAGCCATGAACGATGAAGTCATCCGTTTGTCGATGCTGTTGATGTTGCGAGGGCACCAGCAAGACGTCGCCCTCACCCTCCGCGACGCGCGGCTGCTCGGACACATGGAAGAGTGGCTCGTGTGGGCGTCGCGACAAGCCAACGCCAGCCACGGCGTGAAGGCGCTCCGCCTTCAGGACCTGCGCGCACGCGCCGGTCGCTCGGTGCTTCCCGTGGAGGAGCGCACCGAATTCGTGGATCTCCACGCGTGGGAAGACGAGCTGTTCAAGGACGTCGACAAGGGCAAGAAGCTGCTTCGGGACGCCATCGTTCAGACGCTGTCCACGCTCAAGTCAACCCAGGATCTGGACGTGGAGCAGATGTACGAGCGGCTGACGGAGCCTTCCGGCGAGCATCCTGTGGGTCGTCTGTACCACCTGTCGAAGTTCTCCACGCGTACGGACCGCCTCTCCGGACTCGCCGCGTGTCTCCACGAGCTGTCCGACGCTGGCCTCATCATCCAGGTGGCCGCGCCGCTCGGCAAGTGGCTGCGCTACCGCGTCCTGCCGCTGCCTCGGTGACAAAAGAAAGGGCCGACCCCCATCGAGGCGGTCGGCCCTCCGCGCGCTCCGTTCGGACGTCGCGCTACAGCTTCTTCAACGTCCCGTTGATGTCCCTGTAGTGGGTCAGCCCTGGGTCCCTCCGGCGCAAGTCCGCCAGCAGCAGCGGCTTCTCCAGGTTCTCCGCCGTCGACTCCAGGTGGAACTTCGTGTGCCACCAGGTCGCCTCCCAGATGGGGCCGTGCTCCGAGAGCTTGATCACCACCACGCCCGGCTCGATGTTCATCGTCGTCATCCTTCCGCTGGCCCTTCGGACCAGCTCGGATAGTCTAACCTGTCCCCTGGCACAAGTAAAGGGGCCAGTCGCCAAAACCCACGACGCTTTCGACCCACAGCTGACACGAACAGCTCCGACCACGAAAGCGTAGCCAACGCCCCGTAGCGCGCCCCTCCGGAGCCAGCCCGCGGAGCATGCCAAATTCGGCATCCGCCTATGGCCACAATCCGCGTCTTGCCGCGTATCCACTCGCGACGACGTAAGCCGACAAGCTCAGACAGTGTTCCGAGCGCGCTCCGGCTGTGTCCAATACGGCTTGGCAGATTACATCTCCGGGATGGAGCCACCGAGCCTATGTAAGTGGCCAATCCTCGTTGTTCGCTTCCCAACACCATTCGGCGAACCCACACCGTGCCAAACCACATCCCCCGCCCGAACCATACGAGCCAGAGCCCTAGTAGCGCCCCCTATAGAGACCGAGGCGCCCGGTGTGTCCTAATACCTGGGCCCAGAATTCTTCCCCCGTACGTAATAAAGGGGGAACATCTCGCGTATACGATGGGTATGGAATACTTAGGGAACGATATGTTATTGGTACACCATGTTAGCTAGCTTCCCGGTCTTGCCCAATGGAGTAGAGACCGATGTGTTTGTGTTGTGTGACCAACCCCGCACACACGCATGGCACACACCACCACAGCAGCCATACAGTCGTGAGCACACCAGACAGCATACCAATCCATAGTGCTATGTAGTGTTGGACCTATCCAATGCTTACATATACATACGTCGCCCTATGGAAGCGCGTTCATCGATACTACATCAATCAGTGTCGCGCGTATGTCGTCGCCAGAACATTGGTCGATGGATGTGGGGTGCTATGGAATCCGTCGACACCATAGCACGATTGGCTGCCAGCCAAAGGGCGCCACCCCAGGGGCCCCACTGTGTGTGTAATGTCTTCGCCCCCACTGCCTGCTGGCTATGGTTGGGTGCACATCACACCGCATAGGTCCGTCGGCACGTCGCCACATCCACCCGTCATTCAGATGCTCGACATCACAGCAGGTCCATTCGCCCGTCGGTCGGTCAGCCCCACGGGTCCGTCGCCCCGTACGTCCAACGCATGAACACCGCACTCAACCAGGCGCTTCGTCTCTCCAACTTCCATATGCTCCTCCACGTGTCCGAGAAGCGCTGGTGGGCCATCGCCTTCGTAGACACGCCGCAGTTCACGGAGACCGGCGAGGGCGCCACCCCGGAAGATGCCGCCCGGGACCTTCTGCGGAAGCTGGGCGTGCCGTTGGCGACCGGCGAGGAGCCGAGCGCCGAGCTGGTCTATGGCTTCGTGGTCGTCGGAGAGACGGCGGCGGCGGCAATGTTCGATGTAGACTTGGTACGTAGGGCGGGATGCCGACTGGTTCGGCAGGGGCCCGAAGGCTACTGGCTCTTGGTAGCAGAGAAGCCCGCGTGGAGCGTGAGACTGCGCGACCCTAGCCCCAACGATGTGTCTCCAAACGAGATGATGGCGGACGCCGTGGTGGGTGCTAGACAGTGTCTGGACCGGGCCTGCGGAGCGCTCCGCCTCTCCCGGCCGAAGTACCAGTGGCATCTGATCACCACCGCATAGTCACATTCGCCCTACGCATCGTCAGCCCCACGACGTCGGCGCCCTTACCGAACGAGTGGACTGGGGGAGAACGGAAACGAGACGATGCGATCAAGAGACAAGAAGGTGCTTCGGGCGGCTCTGGCGTGTATCCTGACGCCGCTGATCTTCGGGGCTGTCGGAGCGCTCTGGACGGCGTGTACACCGTACGAACAGCTGTGGTATACGTGTAAGTGGCAGGCCACGACGGTGGTTGGCGCCACGGTGGAGCGGGGCACGTACTCCATCCCTGCGGCGAACGAATCGACTGCGGTCATCCTCATCGGCTCCATCGTGCGGAAGACACCGAGCCCGAGCGCGGTCAGTCCGTCCAAGTACAAGTACCAGCCCAACAGCGTGTACGTGGATCCTTCCTCGTGTACCTCGACGCTGTGCTCCAACGCGTGCTCGATGGGTCCGCTGCCGCAGGGCCTGACGGGCTCGGGCGGTGGGAACAACCTGTGCTCCGAAGTCGGCGGTGTCGGTGGCGGACTCGGAGCGGGCGGAGGCTCCTCCACGAGCGGATTCGGCGGTGCGTCGTCGGGCACAGGGCTGGGCGGCAACTTCGGGACAGGCGTCGACTCCACGGGCATCGGCGTGGCGACGTCCAGCGTCAGCGGGGCTGGCGGAGCGTAGCCCAGCCGGTTGGCCGCGCCGCGCGTAGGGAGGGGAGGACAGGCCGCCGTCCAGGCGTCTCGGTGGTAGTGGCGGAGGCCCAACGCGGCGAGGCAGGAATGTAAGACAGGGACGCCCAACCGGGGTAGCCGTCGAGACAGGTGCGCTACCCCGGTTGCTTTTAGGGCACACACCCACGGAGACGACGATGAGCGGCGATGTCCACAAGTACGGCGCGATCAATTGGAACTGTAGACCGGCGTGCGACGACTTGAACGCATACGGTCGCGACATCATCCTGGGGCAGTACGAAGACAACGCGCGCGTCACGTGTCCCGGTTGTCGTGCCGCTCTCAGGCTGGAGCCGCTGCCGGTCCTGATGGGTGTGAGCGGGATGTCGTGTGACCCGCGTATGTCGACGATCAAGTCCATCCTCTGCCAACTGGTGTAGCATGGCTTGGTACATCTACAGGTACGAACGGCAGAGCGAAGTTATGGAACTGGCTTGTGAGCACCTTCGTTTGTGCGCGGAGGGGAAGCGCGAAGGTAATGAGGTGCTCGCCCAAACGATCAAGGATTGGATCCTGAACGAGAAGTGGGGAGTTGGAATGTCTCTGCACGTACGTGACGGCGTAGCTACGTTGGAGTGGACTCCATGAGCCGCTACTTCATCGACAAGTTCATCAGCGGTGCTCAAGTAGGCGCCGACATCGCCGCGCTCCGGGCCGTTGCCCGTCGAGGGTATCCGACTGGCGGCACGATGCCGAAGGGATTCAGGACCAAAGACGGCCCTCGCCCCGATTGGGCCGAGGAGTTTGGTCTGGCCGAGTCCCATTCGCCCAATTACCCTCCGCGCACTTGGGCGAACGTTCGCGACAGCGACATGACCATCCGCATCGCCGTGGACTACAACTCGCCGGGCGAGCGCCTGACGGCGACGGCGTGCCGTTCCACGAAGCGTCGGATGGTCGACATCCCGTTGTATCGTCACGACGCGGACCGTCTGTATGTCGCGCTGGAAGGCCACATCGGCGCAGCCGTGTTCGACATCGTGCGTTATCGACACTTGCTGAAGCGTCCGCTGGTGATCAACATCGCGGGCAACGCTCGCATCGACATCGAGCCCGCTGTGGAGGCGGTCATGTCGTCGCTCTTGGACTCGCTTCAGGCTCTACAGTAAGGAGATCAGCCATGGCAGCATCGAACAAGACGGTGATCGACGTTTACAACCTCATCGGTACGAAGCTTCTGCCGTACATCGCGTGGACGCGTCTGACGACGTTCCTGACGGAGCTGGCGAAGGTGGACGGCAACGCCAGCTTCCGCGCGACCACGGCCGCGCTCCTCGCGCATCACAACCGGCAGGTGGACCCCGACATCAAGGGCGCCATCGACGCTCCGCCCGCCATCGCCAAGGGGCCGAAGGCGACGCCCGCGGGCCCGACGAAGCGCGTGGCGGTGGTACTGAACTTGGAGGTGCCCGAGGATGAAGACACCACCGACGTCGGGCACACGCTCCATCACGCCTCGTGGCAGCTGCCGGGTGGCTACGTCGTCTCCAGCGTCGGCAAGGTCGTGGAGACGCGTCCGAAGGGAACGAAGCCGTGAACTTCCCTCATGTCGCCATCGCCCTGTTCGGGCTCCTGCTCGGGCTGCTCTGCCTCGCTCGGACGGTCTACATGTATGGCCGTCCCATCGACATCTTGCTCCAGTGCCCGCGCTGCTTCCTTCCGCACGTGGACGCGCCGGAGCCCGCGAACGGGTGGACCAACCCTCCGCACCGCTCTCACCAGTGCCACGGGTGCGGCATGATCTGGCGCCCGGCGGATGTGCCGACCAACGGTGTCGCTTCCATCCGAACGCGAGGCAAGAGCGACGGCTGGCTGCGGCCGAGTGTCATCGTGGTAGATGAATCCAAGCTGCCGCCTGGCCGCGCTGGCCGCCGTCGTTTCGATGAAGGAGGCGACCGATGAAGGCCACTACACGCTTCCCTCGGGCCATTCGTCAGCACATCCAAACGTTGGTAGCCCTTCGTAGCATGCTCCAAAGTATGCGACACGAACGCAAGCCGTACATTACCATGACTCCGGCTTCACGTGAGGATCTGGAAGCGGCGATGGAGTGGCTGCTGCGACATCTGGCTTCGCCGCATCTCGGGCACTTCGATGGCTGCCCGAAGTCGCCGCCTGGGCCGCCCGTTCCGCTCACGGAGACCGAGGCGGCCGACGTCCGACGCGAGGTGTCCACGGCGGTGACGGCGCTGGCAAAGGCGCTCGGCATCTACGCTCGGGCAGCCCGGGACACGTCCGACTCCGCCGGGCAGCACGAGCTGGCAGAGGCGTTGAACGCCGTCCGCTGCTGGTCGATGTTCGCCCCGTCTGAATCGTTCCCGCTGCTGGAACGTGGCGGATGGGGCGTATGGTGCGCCGGCAAAGACGGCGGGCATTGGTACGACAGCGGCATGTCCGAGATGGACGCGAGACGGAAGGCCAACCGTCTGAACTGCGAGACCACGTACGAAGCGCGCCCAAAGCGCTAACCATCGCTGCGCTCCGGCTCTACAGTAAGGGCCGACATGAGCGCATCGACCGTCGGATTCACCGTACACTTCAAGGCTGTAGACATCGAAGGACAACTGTGGGCCGTCATCGCCACGGCGCCCTCCGATGGATACGAGGGCTTCACCGAGCTGACGTTGGCCCGGGGAAGCGAACGCCATGCCATGTCCGTGCCCGACGACGAAGCGCAGGCGTACATGGAACAGGCAAGCGCTGAGTTCCACTTCACGGGATGGTGCGGCGAGGGAGGGTGATGAGATGCGATGGACCCCGATTGAGAACTGGTTCGCGTTGATCGTGGCGTTGGCGACGCTCGCCGCCGCCATCGTCTGCGCCACGTGTAGCGGCGGCGAGCCCGAGTTGGATGGGTGCGGTGACGCGACGGCGTGCCGGTCGCCCGATGGCGAGTGGTACTGCCCTGACGCGGGCGTCGGTTGCCCGGATGGAGGATGAGATGGTGATTGTTGATCCCACGTTGGATGAGCTGGTGAACGTTCCGTTGCTGTCGACCATCTTGGACGGAGCCTTCTCGGACGTTCATTGGCTCGGCCAGAACAGGGAGGAGCGCGACATCAACGCGTTCCTGTCGTACATCGTTGGCGTGTACGACGGCGGTCTGCGGTCGACCACGTTCACGGGCTCGGACAACTCCGTGTACATGACGCGCTACACGCTCATCGAGTGTCGCGGCGCTCCACACGGCGGTGGACACATCTACCTCGATCACATCCATCGGGCCGACGTCGATGACGACCCGCACGATCATCCATGGGACTGTACGGTGCTTCGTCTCGTCAACACATACGTGGACTGGCAGTACGACGTCGTGGAGAGCGGGACTCGATGCGGCAAGTGCGGCCGATTCGGAGACCAGATGCCTAGGCAGAAGTACTGTGGCGCGGGCGACGACAAGGATAACCACCACGATTGGGGCCCCGCCTACAAGACCATCCCCAACCCGATCACGCGCCGTCCCGGTGACGTATACAGGATGGAAGCGGGGCAGTTCCATCGCATCGACAAGCTGGAGTCGGGCGCGTGCTGGAGTCTCCTCGCAACCGGCGTGTACAAGAACAGTTGGGGTTTCTGGGATCCTGTTCTGCGCCGGAAGGTCGGGCACCTCGACTACAAGGAGAAGCACAAGCGTGTTGCTACAGTGCGACCCTGACGGGGCCCGCCCGGCTCGATGCTTCGGGCCGATGGTGAGTGTTCGCTGGTTGCGAGAGTGCTCGCCTGGATGGTGGGTCGGTACGCCTATGGGCATCGGCGTCCAACCGCTCGTGGGCTTTCGGCGCTGCGCTCCAACGCTGCTGGATGGCCCTTGGTATGATCAACCGAGATGGTATGGGCACATGGATGAAGTGCCCGAAGGGAGATGGGACGATGAACGGAATGGAAGCACAGATGCACGCGATGGCGACGGGGCAGAAGGTCCGTCGTGAGGACTTCCACGCTCAAGTATACGTGGAGTGGAATGAGGCGGAGGGACAGATGATGTCCTGCTGGTCGCCCATCCCTTCCATCGTCCAACGCGTCCCGTGCGCCCCGGGGCTGATGGAGCAACCGGGCGAGTGGAGCGCCGTTCCGGACAAGCCGGTGGCACACACGCGCTCCGTCCAGACGGGCATCTGCGAGGGGTGCGGCGCTCCGGAAGGGCTCACGTGCGAACAGTGGGCTACCATCCGGGCGGAGGCGGACGAAGCGATCAAGGACAACCCGAGGGCGATGGAGAGCGCCGTCAAGGCCAAGCGCAACATCGACGCGAGCATCACCATCGACGCGCACTATGTCGCCAGCGCGTTGATCGGGCCGATGATGGCGACGCTGATGGTGCGCTACAACACCGTGCTCAACACCCAGACGATGCGTCGAGACGCCCGCAAGGCTCTGGACAGGCTCGACAGAGCGGCGGGCAAGAGCAACAAGGACTACATCGAGGCGGCGACCGAGGCGGCAGCGCTCTTGAACCTGCTCCTGATCGTCCGCACCACCCGATAGTCGGAGGGCAAACCAATGGGAGCCATGCGCAACTTTCTACACGACTTCCTCAGGCGCTCGCCTCGGCCGGCCGAGTCCGAGCTGGTGGTGGAGCTGAGACGAGAGGTCAGGACTCTGGAGAGCGACCGAGCGGCGGCGGTCAGGTCCAACTTGGCCCTCGCAGAGCGCGTGGGCGAGCGTACGGCGCAGCGCGATGAGGCCATCGAACGCTGCGAAGAGCTGAAGAGGGCGATGGAACGCCTCGCGCCCGGCCGCCCGGCCATCGACGTTCGCCCCGCCATCGAGCGCGCGTTGGCGATCAAGCCCGCTTCCAACCCGTGCCCCGCGGTCCGTAACGACTGGCTGGACTGGAACGCAAAGTGGGAAGGGCGCGAGCACGAGATGTACCTGGATGTCGAAGGGTACGTCACCACGGGCATCGGCTTCCTTCTGCTCACGGCACAGGCGGCGATGTCCTACAACTGGCGTCGGCCGACCGATCAAGGGTTGGCGACCGACGAACAGATCACCATCGAGTGGAATCGCGTCCATTCGATGAAGAAGGGCGAGCTGGCGACGTACTACCACGTGCCGGGCGCGCTGTACCTCGATGATCGCGACATCGACAATGAGTGCCTCAAGCGCTTCGATCAGGACGCAGAGGTGCTCCTGGGATTCTTCCCGGACCTGGCGAGCTTGCCGGAGGCGGCGCAACGCGCGATCATGTCCATGGCTTGGGCTCTCGGCGCGGGCTTCCCGCGCACGTGGCCGAAGTTCACCACCGCCGTCCGGGCGAGGGATTGGGCTACCGCTGCGACGGAGTGTGTCATCCCCGCACGCGGAAACGTCGCGTGGACCGCTCGGAACAAGGTGAACGTCTCGCTGCTCCTCGGGCTGATCCCGGCAGCTCCGACCGCGTAGGAGGCGAACGTGGACAAACAGATCCCTATCCATCTGGACTTGGCCGAGACGATGGAACAGGAAGCACGCCGTCACCACGCCCACGGACACTTCCAACAGTCGGCAGCCGCTGCGGCCACGGCTCGGACGCTCCGAGAGATCAACCCCAATGGCCGCCGCCCCGGCCCTGGCGCCATCCGGCCGTTCAAGCTCGCCTCCCTGTCCGGGCTGCGGCCGCCTCGCCTCAAGGCGTAGACACATCGTTCCGCGACACGAAAGTTGTGTCAGTCGGACTTTCCCAGGCCAGGATTCGGACTTTCCCAGGCCAGGATTCGGACTTTCCCAGGGGTCCAGTCGGACTTTCCCAGCCGCTCCACATGTCCGTTTGTGGTTTTGACGTCCGACGGGCACAAAGTGGAATTCCCTGTAGCATTACATACGTGCTGGATCTGACAGGCCGGGCGACGCCGAAAGGGCACAACGGCAAAAGGGGTGCTGCCCCTACGGGGCAGCAGACGCGACCTGCCTTGGAAGATTCTGGCACGCTTGCCGTCCAGACAAGGCATATGGTGCGCACTTATAGGGGATCTTACAAAGTAACGAAGTCTCTACTCCAGACGAGCGTAGCGAGTCGGCGCCGGCATGTCGGCAAGGCAAGAGCGATCCAAGCGCCAGCTAGCCGAGGCGCGCCCCGGTATCCAACGGCCGGAGGCGTACGCCGATGTGGGTTGGTTTCCCGGTGATTGAGTACGAAGGCAGGAAGTGGGCGGTGATTACCATCACCTGGAGCTGCTCCACCCAGCAGTACGCGTTGCGCCTTCGCTCCGGATGGGAGGACAAGTTCATCGACATCGACAGAGGCGACTACGATGGATTGTTCGACCCTGAAACTAACCCACAGCGACCATTCGACCTTCGTGAGGACGATAATGGCAACTGATCTCATTCGTACTTTCGAGCGGGCGAAGCCTTACAAGTCGCGTGAGCCGTCGATGGAGGCACGAGCCCGTGTCATGCGGGATCTCAAGCTCATCTCGCAGACTGCCAACGTCAAGATGACCAAGGTCAGACGCGCACTCGGGCTCGCCCCGGATTGCCGACCGGCGACGTCACGCACGTTGGAGATTGTCAATCGAACTGTCGATGGGTTGGTGCGTTCGGTCGACAAAGAGATCAGGGTGCGTGGCGAGCAACTGGATGCCATCGAGACTAGCCTGAGAGCGGCGCCGCTTCAGCTTTGGGATGCAGTGTTGATGGTGCGTGGATTCAGGGAGTACGTCAGGACTCGTCTGCTGGAGTTTGGCTTCGTCCACGACGACATCAAATGGACTTGGGGCACGACGACGCCACATCGCTATCTGGAGCACGGGCGCTCGATGGAGCACATCACGGTACGAACGAACCACGGACCACCGCACCATCGACTGGTCGACTACGCCATGTCCAGGAACATGATCACTCCTCAAGGCGCGACTGAGATGGTGCGCAACATCTGTATCTTGGCGTGGAACAACGGTCCGATGAGGCGCGACCTGGAGGCGCGCGGCGTGTGTCTTTGCCGACTGCTGAAGATGTATCCAGAGTATGACGATGACGATAGAGAACGCTGGATGAGACGTGTACGAGAGGAGCAGATCTGATGAAGCTGAACATGGATGACGCGGCCAACATTTGGACGATGATTCAGGAGGCGCAGATGGCGCTGTCGACGCGTGAAGAGAAGCGCACGACGGCGGAGTGGATCGATGCGGTCGTGAATCGCGTGGAGGCGCTGATCATCGCCAGCGGCGCGACGACGGCGGCTGATCGCGAGATCATCATGAATGTGTGGCTCATCATGAGCCTCCAAGAGCAAGCCAAGTGGAAGTCGGCCGCCGCGCGCATGGCCAGAGACATCGGTGAAGTCGCCAACGAGGCGGCGGCCGAAGGCGAGCCCATGCCGCCCGATGACCAGAAGCACTGATCAGCGTAGGCTCGCCCGGTCGCTGTAGCGAGCCAATCATGCGAAGACAGCAAGTCATCGACCACAAAGACAAGATCGTCAGGATGGACCTCGGAGCCGGCAAGGCTGTCGATGTCAAGGTGCTCACCGAGCCGGACAAGGGCGGCAACGTCCACGTGCTTCGTGACGGTCGTGAAGTTCACACCAACATCTCCAAGCTTTCCAAGAAGTGAGGCGTGGTCGTGGCGCGTTCTGGCTGGGACCAATACTTCATGTACATGGCCGTCGCGGCTTCCACCCGAGCGACGTGCGACCGGAAGCACGTGGGGGCGGTCATCGTTCGCGACAAGGCCATCCTGTCGACTGGATACAACGGCGCCGTTCGGGGCGACCTACACTGTGACGAACACGGACACATGATGGAGGATGGGCATTGCGTCCGTGTCAATCACGCGGAGTGGAATGCGATCATCCTGGCCGCTCGGAACGGCGTCAGAGTCGATGGTGCCGACATCTATGTGACTGCTATGCCCTGTTGGCAGTGCTTCAAGGCAATCGTCAACGTGGGCATCAAGCGCGTGGTGTTCGGTGAGAGCTATCGGCCCGACAGCCGCGTGTCGGAGTTGGCGCGCCGACTCTGCATCGAGCTCAGCCCATTTGGCGCGCCTGTGGTAGGGTATCCTTGCGCTTCGCCCGAACAGGGAAGCCAGACCAAAGGAGATTCGCCCATGAGCACGACCGACCCGACCCAGGCACCACCCGCGGCAGACACCCCGGCCGCTCCGCCCGCTTCCAGCACGCCGTCGCTGTCCGACCTGGCCACCACCGTCCAGGCCGACTGGTCCGACGCCACCAGCAAGATGGCCGCCTACACCGCCGCCTCCACCGCCGCGCAGCAGGCCCACGACGCCCTGGTGGCCGCGCACGCCAAGCTCGACACGGACATCCAGGCGCTCGTCGCCCTCGCCCAGCAGCTCGACACCGATCCTGGTGCCGGCGCCCCGGCCGCCACCCCGGCCGCCGCCGCGCGGCGCTGATCACACCGCCACCTCGATGTACCTTGGACGGCTTCGCCCTTCACCGGATGGGGGCGAAGCCGTTCCACTTTCTTCACACCGGGCCCAGGCAGGAAGCTGCTCGCGTTCCGCTGTCCAAGCGACGGTCCAGGGCGAGCGTCTCTGCCACGTACGATCAACGGGGGCAGGCGAGGGCATAACATGCTGGGCGATGATCTGAGAGCGTTGCTGAAGCGGAACAGGGCGGTGCTCGACGTCACGGCGAACGCGGCGGGGTACTACGTGACGATGTCTACGGCGCGAGCAGCCAAGAACATGGCGTCTCGGATGCCGCGCTACCGCGGCATGTCCGTGGTCTACCAAGTCGCTCCGCTCTTGTTCCTGGGCGCTCCGGTCCAGGAGCGAGTGTACGACACCGGCGTGGAATACGCCGCACAACGGGGCATCTTTCGGCTTCTGGTGTGCCGTACCGTCGGGCAGCGTCGGTGGACTGCCACGTTGTTCATCTATGATGCGTGCTTCAAGCTGAAGCGCAAGCGTGGTGACCTTCGGATGGCTGTCGTTTCCGTGGAGCGCGCCGCACGTGCTCATGTGCGCGCGGCCAAGCGTTCGATCAAGCCATCGCCCGAGCCCGCGGGGCGGTAACGCTCCGGGACGGGTCATGCCTTCGCCAGTTCAAGCCGACATCACCGAGCGCGAAGCCAAGTACATCAAGCAGGCGGTCTTGCAAGGCAGGACGCCCGCCGACTTGGCGCGTGAGCTACGAAAGCCATACAACCTGGTCTACAAGGTAGCGGCCGGGTTGACTTGGAAACATGTTCTAGCTTCCAAAGGGCGTGTGCTACCACAGCGAGAGACCAAGTACACCCGGGCGCTTCGGGACAAGGTGTATGCCGTCAAACGCGCGCATCCCGACAAGTCCAATCTGAAGATTGCTAATGATCTGGGACTGTCGGAGTCGATGGTGGCCCGAGCGATTCGGGATGGCCGGGCGCTGATGGCCGCACGGGTTCAGCGTATGCTTCTGACTTCGGGGAGCAATCTGATGGCCGCCAAACAATACAAGCTGAAGCCCGCGGAGTTGGACCAGCTTTTGGCTTTGGCAGACGCACAGACGCTTCCGCCACATCTCGCCATCGAGGCGGCCGAGGATTGAAATGGCGCTCAGCAAAGCAGAGAAGGTGGAGCTGGCTGCTACCATCATCGAGGCTTGGATCGCGGGCGAGTCCGACGACGTTATCATGGCGACGCTGGGACTGGATGCCGAAGCGTTTGCGGAAGCTAAACGCTTCATGCTGGAGGCCAAGGCGGCCGACTTCCGTGGCAAGTCGCGCGAGCACGTGTATGTGGAGTACCTGCTCGATCAGAAGCACAACCTGAGGTTGGTGGACAATCTGCTTACCAAGCTGGATCCGGCCAGCTCGGGCGGTAGCGGCAAAGCGCACTACAACGCTTTCGTTGGTGCCATTCGACTTCGTGTGGACATTACGGACCGCGTGCTGGAGCGTGGTTTTGACCTGGGTATCTTCCGCAAGACACAGCAAGGCTCCGCTCCAACCGATACTACCGTTGGAACCAAAGGCGTGGCAGGCCTGACCGACGATGAGCTGCGCAAAGAGATTGCCGAGATGACCGGCAGTACAGCGGAACTGATGTCCAAGTTCGGTGACGTGGACATGTCCAGAGTCGAGACTGGACCGCTCCACCGCGGCCCTGGCTTGATCGACGCCGTGGAAGAGGATGACGAAGCCCTTCTGGCCGTGGAGGAGCCCGAGCCCGCGCCGCCCCCTCCGCCCGTCGCCAAGGCGCCAATCGTCGTGCGCAAGAAGGCGACGGCTATGCCAGCCAAGCCGGCGCCCAAGCCGCCCGTCAAGCCAGCGCGCTAGGCACCCCGGCCGCTCCGGCGTAGGCTCTGAAGTCGAAAGCAGCGGCAAGGCCGCATCGACAACGGAGAGCGCACATGGCGAGCGGATACAGGCAGGCACTGTCGGGGTCTTTCCAGAGCGACGGGACGGCGCGAACGGTCCAGCTGGGCTTCCCGGCGACCAGGGTCACGCTGAAGGTCGACACCGGAGCGGAGGGCGAATACCAGGACGCGATGTCGTCCACCAACACCACCTTCAAGCGCACCGCGGGCGGCACGGGCTCGGTCATCACGGGTGCTTCCGGCATCACGGTGTCGGCGAGCCAGAGCGCGTCGCCGTCGCCCGGCGTCAACGATCAGTTCGTGGTCGGCACCGACAGCGACCTCAACCCGGGCTCCAACCACGTCGTCTACTGGTGGGCCGAGGAGTGAGCGGCGGCTGGTAGGGCGCTGGCGACGGGCCAGCGCCCGACTCCTCTGGACGCGAGGGAACCATGCAGAGTCCGGCAACCAAAGGCACGCTGTCCCTTCATCGCGTGGCGACCGCCGCGGATGATCCCACCACCTTCACGGACAACACGCTGGCCGTCAACATGGTGGGCTTCCGTTACGCCACCATCCAAGCCATCCCGATCAACACCGACGATCCGCCGCCCGATCCGTCCGACTGGCCGAGCGTTCCAGTCGGGCTCGGAAACAGCGATGGCGCCTTCGACATCTACGTCTGGAATCCGTACGCCAAGCTGTACGTGCTGAACAGCAGCTGGGACGCGCAGGGCGATCCGGGCGCGGGGGCCGGCAAGGCTTTCCAGATCAACGTGGAGATGGACGAGATGCCTTTCATCGTCCTGCTCAAGAACGCGCCTTCGTCCGGTCAGGGCGTGGCTTTCTTCGTCAGCGCTTCCCACGCCGTCGAGACGGCCTGAGCGTCGGCCATGGTCCCGGCCAAGGCCGCCTCGCCGGGCATGCTATCTGCCAGCGCGCTGGCAGTAGCCGACCACGGCGAACTGGTGGAGTATTACCGCCGTTGCCGCTCGATGAACAACGAGTGGATTCGACGGCAAGTCATCCAGAACAATCGCATTGATATCCTGGCGGCGGCGGTGCTTGGCCTGACGGTGATGCCGTTCCACGTGGCCATGCTCAAGTGGCAGTTCGCCCACCCCGACAACCTACAGCTGATCTTCCGAGGAGCGGGCAAGTCCACGCTCTGTACGGAAACGAAGTGTATTCATCTACTTCTCAAGGATCCAAACCTGCGTATCCTGATCGCCTCCAAGACGGCGCAGAACGCGGAGGGATTCTTGCGTGGTATCAAGAAACACTTTGAGCAGAACGAACGTCTGGCCGAGGTGTTCGGCCAGTACTACGATGCTCGCAAGGTCACCAAGTGGGACAATCGTGAGATTGAGGTCCTGCCCCGGCGGAGCCCTAACAAGGAGGCTTCCATCACGTGCGTCGGGGCTGACGGAACCATCGTGTCCAAGCATTACGATGTCATCATCGAGGATGACATTGTCGATGAGGAGAACAGCCGTACGCAGCACCAGCGCGACAAGCTGGTGTCTTGGGCGTATACCACGCTGGACCCGACGCTGGAGCCGCCTGACCCGAAGGTGCCGCACCGCGGTGAGCGTCATCGGCTTGGGACGCGTTATCACCACCTGGACTACTATGGGCACTTGATCTCTCACGAGCTCAAGAACCACGTGCATATCATCAAGGCGCTGGATGAACTCGGTCGGTCGCCGTGGCCCGAGAAGTATCCGCCCAAGTGGTTCACGGCGAAGCGAGAGAAGAGCGGCCTGATCATCTTCAACGCCCAGTATCAGAATGATACTGACGCCATGAAGGGTGAAATCTTCCAGTACGACGATTGCCAGCGCGTTCCCGACACGGAATGGCCTGACGCCCAGGGACTTCAGGTGTTCATGGGCGTCGACTTGGCGATTGGAGAAGATGAAACCAACGACAAGTTCGCCATCGTGGTGATTGGCGTCAACAAGGACCGCACTGCGTTCTATGTCTTGGACCATTACGAGGACCAACTGAGGTTCGGCGCCCAAACGGCCAAGATCAAGGAGTATGCGAAGCGTTGGGACCCAATCCGTATCGCGATTGAGACCAACGCGTATCAAGCGGCCCAATACCAAACGCTCAAGGACACCGACCCAGACATCAGGCTTCGCCCGGTTATCACCGACAAGGACAAGGTGACTCGGGCTTGGAAGCTGTCCTCGCTGTTCGAGGAAAAGAAGATGTTTTTCAGGGAGTCACAGTTGCTCCTGATCGAACACCTCGTGCTCTTCCCAAATCATCAACACGATGATCTGTTCGACGCTTTTGACTTGGCCGTGCTGGCTAGTAAGCTCGGCAAGCGACGTCGAACAAGGGACAAAGAGCCGGGGTTGATCTGATGAGCGACGACAAGAGCAAGGGCGCCAGCGAGACTACGGTCATCAAGGACAAAACGATTGACCTGGAGGTGCCGGGTCAAACGAGCGGTCCAACTCTTCGGGCCAACGCGACCAATCAGGACGCGGTGCGCCAAGTGCGCGTTCGGATCATCGATGTCGTCAAGCGTAAGCCGGGCGGGGCGGGCTCCGATGCCGAGCGCTCGATGGTGGAGGAGACGAGCGTCACCAAGGCGGCCACCCCGGAGCCGTCCAACGTGCTGCCCGAAGATCCTTGGAGCGGACTGGCTCTCAACGGCAAGATCATCGAGCCTCCGTTTGACATGCTGACGCTGACTATGCTCGTGGAGCACAACTCCGAGCTGGGACAGTGTATCGAGGCGATGGAGGTCAACTGCGAAGCGACGGGGCATCGCTACGTGTCGCGTCTGAAGATGGACGCGAAAGGCAACGCGGAAGGCGCGGGCGACCTGGGCAAGCAGGCGGATGCCGAGCGCGTCATGCTCACCAACTTCTTCACGTACGCCACGCGGGAGTCATTCACCGCGTTTCGCCGCCGCGTCCGGCGCGACTTGGAAGCGACGGGCAACGCCTACATCGAAGTTCTGCGGGACGTTGATGGCAACATCGTCGGATTCGTACACATCCCGTCGTATCAGATGAGGATGGGCATTCTGGACCTCGATGAGATGCTGGTGGACCGTCCTGTGTTGGAGCTGCAGCTCGATGGCAGCGTGGTGGCAAAGAAGCGCAAGGAGTGGCGGCGCTTTCGGCCGTTCGTGCAGACGCGCGCCGTCTGGCCCGCGTCTAACCTGCGCTTCACGACGATGGGATACCGGATCAGGTGGTTCAAGGAGCACCTGGATCCGAGGAACATGGACCGTGAGACGGGCGAGTTTGCCAAATGGCCCGATGGAACCATGGACCCGAAGGGCGACAAGTACCCTCCGCTGCCGGCGGGGCGCAAGCCCGCCACCGAGATCATCCATCTGAAGTTGTACAGCGCCCGTACACCGTATGGTCTCCCTCGATACATCGGCAACCTGCTCTCCATCTTTGGCGACCGGGCGGCCGAGGAGATCAATTACGTCACGTTCAGGAACAACAACATCCCGTCGATGCTCATCATGGTGTCCAACGGCGTGCTGACACAGGGCACCATCGATCGCCTGATGTCGTTCACCGACTCGAACATCCAGGGCAGCGACAATTACTCCAAGTTCATCATCATGGAGGGCGAGCCATTCGAGACGGACACCGGCGTGGACGGTGGGCAGGTGAAGATCGACGCCAAAGAACTGGTCAAGACGCAACGCACGGATGAGCTATTCACCACGTACCGTGAAAAGAACGCGGAGCGCGTTCGCCGGGCGTTCCGGCTCCCTCCGGCGTTCATCGGCGTGAGCCAGGACTACAGCTATGCGACCATCCAGGCGTCGCGCTCGCTGGGCGATGAGCAGGTGTTCTCGCCGGAGCGCGCGCTCATCGACGACATGATGAACCGGGACATCTTCCCGGAGATGGGCGTGGTCTTCCATCAGTTCAAGTCGAACACGCCCAACACGACCGACAACATGGCGCTCGTGAAGATCGTGGCTGGCGCCGAGAAGACCGGCGGCATGACGCCCCGTATCGCCCGTCAGGCGCTGGAAGAGATTCTGGGGCAGGACCTTCCGCCGTTCCCGGATGCCTTCCCGGCCGATGTTCCGTTCAGTCTCACTATGGCACAGGCGGTCAAGAACGAAGCTGATCCTTCAGAGCCTGGGCAACAAGTCACCGCGCTGAAGGCGCTGGGGATTCTGGGCGACGATCTGTCGTTGGTCATCGGCGACGACGAAGACAACGTGTCTGTTGCCAAGAAGCTTCTGACGCTCCAGGGCGTGGTGGAAGATCTGTTTCGTAGGCAAGCCAAGGCGGCATGACCATGGATGTGCGCGAACGTTTGGTGTGCGAGTGCGGTTCCAAGCACATCGACATCGTACACGCCTATGTGGAGCGATCAGACGAGCTGGTCGCCAAGGCGCTGGCCATCTCGGAGGTGGCCCGAATCGCTCGTGGTGAACAACGCCTTCGTGAGTATCTGCTCGCCAAGTGGCGAATCCGTTCCAAGGAAGCCGCGCTGGCCGCGAAGTCTGTCATCATCGGCGGAGGCTCCCGGGCGCAAGCATCGTCACGGGTGAACGCCGTGATGGACAAGTGGCCGCGCGACGTACAGGAGGTGTACGTACAGTCGCTCGCCAAGACGTACAGACTTGCCCGCATCGCCGGATTCAAGAAGGCCACGGGCAAGACGTCCGCCTCCCTCCAGTACGTTCTGCCCGAGACCAAGGTGGCTAAAGCGGCCAAGAAGCCGTTGCCGGACGCCAATCTGGAGATGTCGTTTGATCTCCAAGACAAGCGCGCCATCGAGGCTCTACAGAATCAGGAGATGCTCTGGATTGGCGAGCATTACGGTGAGAACGTCGCCGCGGCCATCAAGGAAGGCGTGGGCGAAGCCCTCCTGGAAGGACTTGGAAGGCAGGCGGCCGGTAAGCTGGTTCAAGACATCGTGGAGCAGAAGCTCAAGGGTGTCTTCGCTCCCGGTGGCTGGCGCGGTACAGACGAGGATTACTTTGAGGGGTTGGCGGCCAACTCTGTTACGAACGCTCGTGTTCAGGGGCAGCTGGAATCGTTCGCACGTATCAAGGTGACGACGTATGAGATTGTCAACCCAATGGACAGTCGCACGACGCCATTCTGTGAGGACATGAATGGCACGACGTTCGCCGTCCAGGATGGTGTGAATCAGATGGCGGCGCTCCGAGCGGCCAAGACGCCCGACGAAGTACGCGCCGCCCATCCGTGGGTATCAAGCGCGAAGATGAGCGCCATCCGGGCCAAGGGCGGGTCCAAGGCGTTGGCGGACAAAGGGTTGGCACTTCCACCGTACCACTTCCGCTGCCGGTCGACCGTGGACATCGCCTCTGATACGACGTACGCAGATCTGGCCGACGACTAGGTGTCTGCTACCACATCGCCGTATCCTCCATCTCGTGGAGACGGCGGAAACCCTGTACCAGAACATCGTCGGCGGACTCCTACGCATCGTGGATATCACGAAGGGCGGTGGAGCCACGTCGGATTCGCTGGCCGAGGCTGGCAAGCTGCTGCCCAAGCAGGGCATGGGCGCCTCCGGGGTCAACCCGCCGACCAAGAAGTGCGACTGTGCCAAGTCCGATGCGGGGACGTGTAAGTGCGACGAGCCATGGGGCGAGCCGGCCGACGACGGCGCCGACGCGGTGACCAAGCACATCAAGCACGAAGGCGACAAGTGGGTGCTGTACACCCAAGACGGTTCGCGCGTGCTCGGCAAGCACGACTCCAAACAAGGCGCCATCGACCAGGAGAACGCCATCCGGGAGAGCGAGGCTGCCACAACTAAGAGCGTGGATGTCGTTCTGGACGTCAGTATCATCAAGTCCAACGACGAAAAACAGCTGGTCACGGGGCTGGTCCTCGCCCCGGAGAAAACCGACGCCCAAGCTGACATCTATGACGCGGATGTCATCCAGGAGGCGGCCCATGCCTTCGTGGCGGGCTACAACGTCGTCACCAAACTCGGCTTCCAGCACAAGGACTTCAAGAATTGGCAGGGGCGATTCGCGCTCGTGGAGAGTTGGATCGCACCTCTGGACCTGACCATCGGAACGACACAGATCAAGGCTGGCTCCTGGATCATGACGGTCAAGGTGCTCGACGCCGCGGTGTGGAAACTGGTCAAGGCTGGCAAGATCAAGGGCTTCAGCATCGGTGGTAAGGCGACGGTCAAGAAGCTGCCCGCCGATGCATCCAACGCGGGCACCAACGGGACGCAACTTCTATGAGCGAGAAAGCAGCCAGGCGATTCTTGAAGCTCGCGGTGGGCGAGGTGAGCCTGGTTGGCGAGCCAGCCAATGAACAGGAATGGCTCGTCACCAAAGACAAGGGCCAGACGGAGGCAGAGATGGGCACCCAGGAACAGGGCACGGAGAAGGTCGTGGTCAAGGCGGCAGGCGGTGGCGATGCAACGGTCGACATCCTCAAGGAGGTCACCGCCATCGTCGCCAACGTCGCGGCGCTGGCCGGCGTCTCGCCTCCGGACACGGTCAACGTCGACAAGTCCAAGGGCACGACGCTCAAGGCGTTCCTCAAGGCCGCGGGCATGTCCGACGAGCAGATGAAGGACATGGAGGAGAAGGCCAAGAAGTCCGGCGTGGACCTCACGATGAAGCTCGTGTCGCCCAACGAGACGGACGAGGAGACCGCGCCCAAGCCGAACAAGAAGCCCAACGCGGGCTCCGGGCCGGGCGGCGCGGCGACCGACGTGGACGGCGCCAAGAACAAGGACACCAAAGAGGCCAAGACCAAGAAGGGCGACGAGGGCGACGCGCCGCTCACCATGGATGGTCTCGCTGCGCTCATCGTCAAGGCCAAGCACATGACGCCCGAGCGCGTGGGCAAGCTCAAGGCGCTCAAGGGGCTCCTGGACGAGCTGGTGGGCGACGTCGCCCCGGACAGCGACCACCCCATCGCGGGCGGTCCGGGCAAGAACTTGCCCAATGCCACCTCGGTGTCGACCCCCAGCGAGATCAAGCCGGCTCCGGGCGGCATGGAGGTGTCCAAGAGCCTCACCGTCGAGGACATCGCCGCGGCGGTCGCCAAGGGGCTGGAGCCGCGCTTCGCCAAGATCGAAGGCGAGGTGGCCGACGTCAAGAAGGCGCGCCCCGCCGGCAACTCCGAGGGCGGAGGCGAGGGCGGCGCCACGCCGGTGAAGAAGTCCCTCTGGAACGGCGTCCTGTAACCAGGCGACCAGGGGCAGCGGACACAGGACGATAGACCAAGAGGAGAGACCGATCATGAGCACGGGCGTCACGAACGAAGAGTTGGTCAACAAGGCGGTGGTCACCACCGACGCGCTGGCCACGGCAGGCAAGCTCAACCCGGCGCAGTCGAACAAGTTCATCGATTACGTCATCGACATCACCATCCTTCGCAACAACGCTCGCGTGGTGCGCTTCACCAACGAGACGTTGGAGATCGACAAGATCGGCGTCGGGAAGCGCGCGGCCATGGCCAAGTCGGAGGCGACCGATCCGCGCCGCCGTCGCGGCGTCACCACCTCCAAGGTGACCCTCCAGCCGCACGAGGTCATGACGCCTTTCGAGATCAGCGACATCTTCGCGGAGATCAACATCGAGGGGCGCGATGTCGAAGACACCATCGTGCGCCTCATGGCGACCCAGACGGGCAACGACCTGGAGGAGCAGTACATCACCGGCAACAAGCTCGGTCCCGCTCGCCTGGAGTCCGACCTCATCGACGGCGGCGACAGCACGCGCTACATCAAGGACACCTTCGTGGCGCTGGTCGACGGTTGGCAGAAGCTGGGCATGACCGGCCACGTCGTGGACCTCCAGGGGCAGAACATCGGTCTGAGCGTGTTCGGCAAGATCATGCGCGCTCTGCCGATCAAGTTCCGTCGGCGCCTCCAGGACCTGCGCTGGTTCCTCAGCCCGGACCTGTGGCAGATGTTCCAGGAGAAGATGGCCACGCGCATCGGCAAGCTCGGTGACGACGCGGCCACCCAGACGCCCGATCAGCTCCAGGGCCCGTTCGGGATCAAGGCGGTGCCCGTCCCGCTCTGGGCGCTCCAGCCCATCGTCGTGGAGCACATCGTCCTCACCGGCACCACCAAGACGTCGCTCCTCCACGGGCCCGTGACCAACGTGGTCGTCACCCCCGTGACGCTCGGGAACACGCCCGTCACGCCGTACGTGGAGAACACCGACTACACGGTGGACTACAGCGGCGGCGGCATCACGCGCGTCGGCGGCGGCATCAGCAGCGGGGCGACCGTCAAGGTCACCTACCAGTCCAACCCGACGATCATGCTGACCCACAAGGACAACATGATCATCGGCATCGGTCGCGACGTCCGCATCGAGAAGGATCGCGACATCTTCAAGGGCGTGAACCAGTACGCCATCACCACCAAGGTCGACGTCCAGCTGGAGGAAGTCGACGCCGTGGCCTACGGGCACAACATCGGTCTCAACCTGTAGCCTCCGCTGCTCGCGACGGCGCCCCGCTGACGTAATGGCGGGGCGTCGCCCGAGCGCCCCGGGAGATCAGCCATGGCACATGCACCTCTCAGCGCCCGTATCCAGATCAAGGAGACGGGCCCGCAGTCGTTCACCAGCAATGGGCGCACCCTCCTCAAGGGCTCGTCCATCATCTCCGCCAACCCCGCCGAGATCAGGCATTACATGTCCTGTGGGTGCGTGGAGATCACGATCCTGTCGGGCTCCCTCGACGCGCGCGCTGCCAGCACGAAGGCGCCCGAGCCTGTCGAGCAGGCCGACGAAGCCGCGCCCGATTCCGAGGAGCAGGAGGGTGGCACCGAGGCAGCAGACGAGTCCGAGGAGCCGGCCGAGGGAGAGCCCGAGGCGTCCGAGGGCGAGGAGCCGGCCGAGGAGACCACGGAGGGCGAGCCCACGGCGCTGCCGTCGTACGCTCGCGCGGAGCTGGAAGTGCTCAACAAGAGCCAACTCATCCAGCGAGCCCAGGCGGACGGGTTGCCCGCCATGGGCGTCAAGATCAACCTCAGCATGACCAAGACGGCCATCATCGACGCCATGATGGCGGCGGTGACTCCGGCCGAGGAGTGAGGGGCCATGTCGGCGAACGTGAACAGCGTGGCGGTGGGTGCGGTCCTGTGCGTCGATGGTGTCGACGTCGTACAGGAGAGCGGTGGTGGAACCTACACGATGAGCGGCGGCGGCGGTCGTCACAGGCCGGTGATGGAGCGCGTGTCGCGCGTGGCCGCGGACCACACGCCCGACCAGCTGTATCACATCCAGTTCCGCCCGACGGCGCCGGTGATCCAGGTGGAGATGCCGGCGAAGATCAAGCGGGCGGAGGGGCGGACTGGCGCCTTTCACGTTCAGCCCAACTCCACGCGCACCGTGACCAAGGACGAGCTGAACCTGCTCCAGAAGGCGCCGGGCATGGCCAAGCAGGTCGTGATCCTCGACATCGTGCGTCCCGCCACGCCTCCGGCGCAGTCCGGCGGTCCGGCCGCCGCGGCCAAGCCCGAGTCCACCGCAGTCGCTCCCGCCACGCCTCCGGCGCAGCCCGAGCCCGCTCCGGCCGTCTCGACGCCTGCCCCGGTCGCCGCTTCGCCGACTGCGCCGGAGGCCAAGTCGGACGGCAACCCGTTCCACAAGAAGTGACTCGCCGCGCGCATCCGGTTGCGCGATGTTCAAGCTCCACCACGACGATGGCCGCACCGTAGCGGTCGACCTAGCCAGCGAGGATCAGGCGCGCGAGTGGCTTCCAAAGCTCGCGCGTTCTGAAGTACAGCTGTCGTTGACGGCCGTAACGATGGTGTCACCACACGGATACCAAGCCAGCATCATTCGCCCCGTTGGCTTCGATCACCCGTCTATTCGGATGGAGTGTGTAGCGCCTGACGTCGGGCAGAACGGCGGCGAACGATTGACCATCGTTGCCAATGGCGTCAAGTTGGTAGTCATGTCTCACAAGAATTGCGCGTCCATGCGCATCGCCATGTCTCGTGTAGGTCGCCCGCGCTAGCTCGCTCCCGGCGCTCCGCGGCTTGTCCGTCGCCACTGTTTAGGCGACAATCGACAAGCGAAGGGAAGCGACCATGAGCGACCAAGGTGAACAGAAGCAGGTAACGCACGAGACGGTGGTCCACAAGGCCAACATCCCGCTCGTGACAGGGGAGTCCGTTCAGGACTTCACCCAGGCGATGAGCGACGCCGCGCGCAAGTGGGTGATGGATCAGCTGAAGATGGACCCCAAGCAGGATTACGCGTACGTGGTGGACGTGTATTCCTCGGTGGTCGTCCTCAGCGTCAACATCTACAGCAAGAGCGAGGACAAGCGCGGCAAGTACATGTACAGCGCCGCTACGTACGAACGCGACGCCGAAACGGGCGTGTTCACCTTCAGCAACCTGTCCGAAGTTCAGCGCGTCACCACTTACAAGCCCAAGACGGTCGTCAAGACGTACAAGGGCAAAGGCGGCCCCGTGGAGCACGCGGAGCCCATCCCGGGGCAGGGCGCCGATGGTTGGGCGCCGGTGAACAAGGCGCTCTGGTCCGGAGTGCTCTGAGCCATGAGCGGGTCCGTGCCTCCGTTCCCTCCGCCCGCTCCGGCGCCGTTTCCGCCGCTCCCGTACATCGATGTGTCGGATGTACGGGCGGTGGGCATTCCGGACACGGTCACCGACCTACAGATCGTGGGCGCCATTCGCCTGGCGCAGGCGTACATCGAGCGCGCGACTCGCCAGTGGTTCTATCCACAGCGACTTCAGATGGTGTTCGATGGGACTGACAGCGACGCGCTTCATCTGCCCGTCGCGATCATCTCTGTCGACCAACTCTGGCTCAACTCGATGTGGGACGTGCCGGGCGAATGCCCGCTGGATCGCATGTACTATCGAGTGTACAACAACCCTGCAGACCGGGACAACCCGCGGATCAAGCTGCTCGACAATAGGCACGGCGACATGGACATCTATGTCGCGCCGATGCAGATTGGTCGGATGCTGTTCCGCAAAGGGCGTCAGAACCAGGTGGTCAATGGCACCTTCGGCTACACAGAGCCGGACGGCTCTGTGCCCGAGCCCATCAAGCGTGCGATGCTGCTTCTGACGCTGGAGAAACTGCTCACCCCGGTGTACGTGAATCCGGCCAGCCCCGCTCCGCCCCTTCCTCCGGTGCTCGGGAACATCCAGGAGGAAGGGACCGATGGGCACTACATCAAGTATGTGCTCGCCGGTGGGAACACCAAGACTGTCCGGCCGTCGGCATGGGCCGGGTGGACGAACAATCCAGAGGTGCTCCTCACGATGAAGGCTTACCGTTCGCCCATCGCGATGGCCGCGCCAGCCAACGTCAGTTACATCCGATGACCTCGCCCAACCTTCAGCACCCCGTCCGAATTGGCATCCAGTCCTTTCAGAGGGGCGTGGCCGAGGAAGATCCTGGCTATCGGGAGCCCGTCCAGGGCGGGACGTTCGGCGACACGGTCTACTGCCAAGGACAGGTGTTCTGGGGAACGGAAGCCGGTCTGGACATCACTCGTATTGGTACGCAGGACGATTCCGACGGCTATGTGGTCTTTCGTACGCTGGATCTGCGCTTCCTGAACATCACCCTACACATTGACGATCGTTTTGTCACCTTCGGGGATGGGCCCAACATGGTGACGCGCGAGGTGTACATCGCCCGGCTGGAGCCGATGGCGCACTATCCCAGTGCGTTCGGAGCGGCCATGGTCAAGGCATTCTTCAAGGATCGCCAACCCGTCCGAGGCACGTGATGCCCGCTCGGGTGGTGAAGTTTGGGTTCAAGGAGTACCAAGCAGCGTGCGATCCGCGGCGATTCGAGCGTGTGCTCAAGAGGCACATGGCCAAAGCCACCGAGCTCAATGGAATGACCGCGGCCAAGGCGCTCCGAGAGACCATCGCGACGAGCAGGGGGATGGCCGCGAACGCGGCATTGACGGTGTTTATCAAGGGCTCCAGCAAGCCGCTCGTGGACTTCGCCGATCTGTACGGTAGCCAGACGTACGAAGTGGTTGACGAGTACACGGTGTTTGCCGGAGTCCTCAAGCAAGACGAGGAAGGCTTCAATCTCGCACAGGCGCTCCACGATGGATTCCAAACAAAGGTCACGCCTGCGATGCGCGGCATGTTCTTCTACCTCTGGAAGGCGAGCACGGGGGCCATTCGCCCGGACCAGCTGACCGGGCGAGCCGCGGAGTTGTGGAATCGTCGCCCCGGCGGTTGGTATCCGCTGGAAGATGGCACGACCGTTATCACCACTCCTGGCCGTCCTTGGGTGTCAATTACACTCAACGATGCCAGTTTCAAGGCTAAGATCATGCTCAATTGGGAGCAGGCCATCGAAGCCGTGTTTGCCGAGCTGGCCGGTAGAGCCGCCGACAAGACCATCGTTGGCAAAGCGATCAAGGCCGCCAAGAAGGCAGCCAAGACGGCGAAGCGCCTAGAGCGCAGCACGCGCGGTCTCCGCAGGACTCTAGCCAGGCGCGCCAAGAAGGCGGGCAAGTCGGTGGCAAAGTTCGGCAAGAGAGCCAACAGGACCGTCACGCGTACGGGCAAGAAGGTCGGTCGTCGCGTGACTAAGGTGGTCAATCGTTCCATCCGCAAGGCGTTCAAATGAGCAGGCGACTCAAGAAGCTGATCACCACCCACACGTTCAATCCGAACAGCTTGCCCAAGCTCACGCTGGGGCCGAATACTCGGTTGAACGCCGATGATCCGCTGTCGCAGCCGCGCCTGGAGCTGGTCCCGACGGCGCCCGGGGTGTTCCCGACCACCTCCGGCTTGTATGTGAAGACGCGTCTCGTGCGTCCCACGACGATGAAGCAGTGTATTGGATTTGAGCTCAATGACAATCAGTTCACGGTGAACAAGGCACAGGTTACATTCGCTAAGTTCAGGCTGTCTACCGATGGCACCGATGAACTCTATTGGGACGGAGCGAGCTGGCGCGCGGCGAATACGGGCGAGTGGAACACCGAGGCGGACGTGGCGAACAACATCGCCTCGTTTCCGATGGCCAACGGCGGCATCCAAGTGGTCATCAATCTGTCCACGACCAATCCGGCGTACACCCCGCAGGTGTTCTGGATCAAGGTCCTGTGGCTCTCTGACATCGAATACATCGAGAGCTATGTGGTCAGGTCCTTCATGCCTGCGCTCCAGGCCGGAGTCCAGCCTATCGCTGACTACACCTACGCGCTCCAGCAGAGTGACAATCTTGGCCAAGTAACCATCAAAACGCCCACGAAGTACGTCATTACTGGCATCGATTCCGTGTATAACCTGACCACGGACCCGACGATGCTCACGGACATCTCGGGCGCGTGGAATCCGACCACGATGACGGTCGCTCTGACGACGCCAGGAAGCGTGGGCGACCGTCTCCATGTGAGGTTCATCTACAGTCCTGTCGTGTCGCTGACGACGGACCAAGAGTTCAGCCAGGTCGCGCGGCTCCCGGCGCTCAACATTGAGAACGTCAACCAAGAAAACATGCGTTACATTCTTGGTTCGGACACGTGCTTCAATCGGGCGACGGGGGCGGGCTGGAAGTTGCCGTTGGGCACCCAAGTCGATTTGGCGATGGACATCCGCATGATCACGGACAAGGAGAAGGATGCACAGCGGATGGCGGAGGCATTCACTTCATTCTTCTGGAACAACACGCTTCTGACGGTCGTGGGTCTCGATGAAGAGTTCACCATGATCGTTGATCGAGACGTCGAGCAGAAAACTGTCCCGAGCGCCGCTGGTCTTCATGGTGCGCGGGTCGCTGTCCGAATCACCAACGCAGTATTCTACTTGGTAGAAGCTGAGCAGGTGTTCGCCACGATCAACCCACTTCAATTCGGTGGCTCGGGCAACCTCAAGATTCCAGGCTGACAGAGGAGTTAACAGGCCATGAGAACGTTTGGAGCAGTCCGTGCCGCAGGCGTCCGGGTGGAGGAACAGAGCGACGGCGCCGGCATCACGCCGGCCGCGCTCGGTTGGGTCGGCTACACCGGCCTGCTGGAGAAGGGCCCCGTCAACAAGCTGTCCATCTGCGCGACGAGCACGCTGTGGGCGAAGCGACATGGCGGGATCATCCCGGAGTCGCTGCTGCCCGACGCCGCGCAGGACTTCTACAACCTGGCCAACGGAGCGGGCGGCATCGCCACCGTTCGTGTCACGGACGGCAACGAGGTGCCGGCACAGATGGTGCTGTACGCGCGCATCGCCGGTACGCAGACCGTGATGGGCCTCGTGCAAGCCGCGAACGGCGGCCGATGGGGTGGCAAGTGGAAGCGCTGGACCGCCAAGATCAGCAATCTCTCCCAGGTGGCACAGACCACGCTCACGACCAACCTCACCAACGCGTGGAAGACCGACGAGTGGAAGGGCGGTTGGCTCATCTTCGATGCGCTCCCCAACGCCAAGTTCGCCATCGTGGGCAACACTTCGGCAGGCGTCATCACGGTGTCCGCCGATTCGACGATGGCCACTGCGATGGCCACCCAGACCGATCTGCGGTACTACCTGACGTTGGATAACACCGACGGGCAAGCGGCCAACTTCACCGGAAGCAAGGCGCTGTCGCTCGCAATCGCAGATGGGCAGAACGACAGCGATGGAGAGTTCAGCTTCCAGGTGTACGTCGATGGTTCTCTCGTGGACAACTACGACAACCTGAACTGCGATCCATCGTCCCCCAACTACTGGGTCAACGTCATCAACAACGACCAGGGCAACGACGAGATCACGGTCACCGACGAGTGGACTGGTGCTTACACGCCGTCGGTCCGTCCGGCGAACGTGTACGGCATGACGACCGCCGCGCTGTCGCAGCCGACGGTGCTCACGGCGGTCATCAACGAGTTCAGCGTCAACAGCGTCGGCGGCGGTGATCCCACCTTCGCGCTCGGCACCGTCACCGATGCCCACCTGCCGCAGATCATCACGGTGACGATGACCAGCGCCACCCAGGGCACGGTCAAGTCCGACCGCTATGGATCCTTCACCGGAACGCTCCACCTGGGCACACTCTTCACTCCGGATGTCGCGTGGGCGCCTCCGTTCACGCTCACCGCCGGAGGCACGGCGCTCGCCGCCAACGACACGATCACCATCGTGTTCAAGCCGCTCATGGCGAACACTCTCGTGGGCGGCTACCTGTACCCCGACAAGGTGAACGCCAAGCGCACCAAATTCCGCATCGTCGCCAACGATCACAACACCATCACCATCGCGGGCGGCAACGACATGACCATGACCGGCAACGCCGGCTCGGAGGCGACCGAGTTCATGGTGGTCGCGCCGCAGGAGTTCACCGGCGGTCGCGACGGCAACGCGGACATCTCCGACGCGGCGTACACCTCCGTGCCGTGGGACACCAACGCTTCGCCCTACAACGACCTGATCGGGCTGAATCTGGGTCTCGTGAAGATGGCCACGCCGGGCATCACCTCGACCACCGTGCAGAACGCGGGCAAGGCGTACTGCGAGGCCAAGAATTACCAGTACAGAGTCGAGGTGCCGTCCAACATCGGCGTGAACGACGACTTCCAGGTCATCGAGTACATCAACGATACGCTCGGGCGTAGCGACATGGGCGTGGTGACGCACCCGTCGTATGGTTACGTGCCCGATCCGGACCCCATCGCTGCCAACGCAGGCAAGATGAAGCTCATCTCGCTCACCGGCATGATCCACGGTCGCGAGGCGTCGATGGCCGCCAACTGGCAGGGCTACCACAAGGCAGAGGCGGGCCAGGACGCGACGTTGCCCCGGCTTCTGAGGCTCCCCACCGGCACGCGGAAGCTGGACGAGGAAGACCTGAACCCGGTCGGCATCGGCATCATCAAGAAGTCCGCCGGCAACTACGTGCTCTGGGGTGACCGTACCATCTGCATCGACACGACGTGGACGTGGAAGCATCAGCGTGAGCAGATGTCGTACTACGAACACGTGTTCCTGGAGAACTTCGACTGGATCGTGTTCGCCATCAACGACAGCCAGTCGGACAACTCCGTCAAGACGGCGCTCAACAACTTCTTTCTCCCGGAGTGGAACAAGCGGGCTCTCCAGGGGACCAAGTTCACCGACGCTGCCGTGATCAAGGTCGACAGCGAGCTCAACACGCCTGCCGTGCGCGCCGCGGGGAACAAGATCGCTTCGGTGACGCTGTGGCTGGCCGACACCACCGAGCGCCTCATCATCCGCATCGGCAAGCAGGGCATCTTCACGGCGCCGGCTTCGTGAGCGCCAAGGGAACATCGGCATTCAACGCGCCATAGGCGCCTCGACAGGGTGGAAGAGACATGCTGGATCAGGGTGAGACGAACATCGCGGGCACCTCCGGGCTCCAGGTTCCGGACGACATCGGCGAGGCGGGCGCCGGCAACGACTACAGCCACACGGGCGAATCGCCGCTCAAGGAGTTTCTGGGCGCAGTCGTGGAGGCAATCGATGCGCTGTATCTGTCGGGCTCGCTGCTCAAGGTCGGGCTCCGCGGAGCGCTCCTGGCGGACGGCACCCCGCTCGCCAAGTTCACCGACCAGGCGACGAGCAGCCCCGGTCTGGTGGTGAACGGCGGCAAGAACATGGCCGTCAGGTGGAACGATGCCGCCACCCAGACGGCCATCTTCATGGATCTGCTGCTTCCCGCCGACATGGACGTCACGCAGCCGGCCGGCTTCCTCGTGCGCGGATCCAAGACCGGCGCCACGATGGGCGACGCGACCACCTTCGACATCTCGGTGTGGGAGCAGCTGCCGGGCGACGCCGACGGCGCCGGCCCCACGTTCTCGGGCACGACCAATGCCTTCAACGCCACCGCCACCGCCAACACGATCCAGGACGTCTTGGTGTCGGTGGAGGGCGGAACGTTCGCCCTGCCCACCAACGGCGGCCCCGCCACCGCCACCGTGTCGCTGCAGCCCCACAACGGGACGCTGGGCACCGACGACGCGCTGGTGAACTCGCTCCTGTTCTTCTACACGAAGGTGAAGCCCACGGCGCCCTGACACGCCGCTGACACGAGGAATGACCGATGCGTCCCGTGCTGGCCCCTAGCTCGTCGCCCTTCCGGCGGCACGCAGGGGCCAGCATCTCGCATCAAGCCAGAAGGATGGAGGAGAGGCCATGAAGGGCGCGATCCAACCCGACCACATCGCAGACAACCAGTTCCAGTTCCTGCCGGTGGGCATCGCGCCCATCACTGCCGTCGAGATTGGCGAGCTGAAAGAAGAGCTCACTCGCATCGAGCTGCCCGACCGTACGGCGGCCACTGGCGGCGTCCGTCCCCCGACGACCACGGAGATCAGCATCCCCGCACACCACGATGCCGACATCATCGCGATGGAGCTGTGGTACAAGTCGGGGCAGGACCCCGTGCTGCCGACGTACAAGATTCCCTGCACCCTCGTCATGCCGCGGCTCTCCGGCGCGGCAGGCCGCTCCTACACGCTCGTGGGCGTCTGGGTCACCGGCCGCGGCATCCCCGGCATGAAGATGGGCGACGAAGGCAACATGCAGGTGATCACGTTCCCCATCTCCATCGACGACATCATCCCGCTCTGATCGACACCAATCCACCAGGTGGGCCTAACAAGGCGAAAGCCAATTGGAGGCGACCGAAAACATCATGCCGACCGACAAGACCGATACCAAGAAAGACGCTCCGACCACGACCGCCGCCCCGCTTCCGGGGCGCGCTGTCTTCGCCCCTCCGGCCAAGCCCGAGGGCGACGGCGACAAGCCGGCCGAAGACACCAAGAAGACGCGCGGCAAGACCACCCTCGGGCAGCTGGGGCCGCGCCTTCCGGTCGGCTCCATCGTCCACGCCGGAGGCACCACGACCGTCGGCGGTATCGTCGCGACGTCGGGCGAGCCGTTGGTCAAGCGCATCGACGCGCGGCCCTGGCGTACGCTGGAGGAGAAGGCCATCGCCAAGTTCAAGAAAAAGGGCGACAACATGGCCCAGCACGTCACGCTCGTGGTCGCGTGCATGTGTTCGGAATTCGGTGCGCTCACGTGGCCGGACATGCCGGCGAAGCAGAGCGACGTCACCGAGCGGCGCGTCCAGCTCGCTCAGATGTCGATGGGCGACGTGCTTTACGCCTACTGCTACCTGCGTCGCGAGGCTATGGGCAACATCATCAAGATGAACGTCCAGTGCCCGTTCTGCCAGCACAAGTGGCTCTTCCCGGCCGACCTGGACACGCTGGAGGTGATCACCGTCGAGCATCCCGATGCTCTGTACTGGACGTACACGCTCCAGCGCCCCGTCGACATCCGGGGCAAGAAGGTCACCGGCTTCCGGATGGGGCCGACCCCGTGGCACTCCGTCGAGATGGCTGCCACCGGCGTGATCACCGACGCGACGTCCAAGCTGGCTGTCCTTCGCGGGGCCATCGTCGGCTTCGTCGACAACCCGCAGAACACCGCCATGACCGAGGCTGATATGGACTACATCCACAAGCGCGACCTGGAGGGGCTCGTGTCCGCGGTGGACGACATGAACGTGGGCCCGAAGATGGCGCTGGAGCTGACGTGCGAGCGGTGTGAGAAGGAATCTCTCCAGCCCATCGATTGGAGATATGACGCTTTTTTCTCCAATTCTTCCCGCTAGCAGACCTCAAGGAGCTGCGGGAAGACATCTTCACCCTGACGTACTGTTCGAAGGGAGCATTCAACTGGACGGACGTCATGAACATGGACTCGGCTGAGCGAGCGTGGTACATCCAACGTCTCGGGCAACAGCTGGAGAAGGAACAGAAGGCGGAGAAAGCCGCCAACGAGCGCGCCCGGCGCAAGAGAAGGTGAACGGTCATGGCGCTTGACAAGATGGGCCTGGGTGCGGTGATGACGATGGACGTCAATCAGGCCGTCCAGGGGATGGGACAGGCCGGTCAAGCGTCGCAGTTCCTGAGCCAGGCGACTGAACAGCTTCCCCCGAAGGCGCAGCAGGCTGGTGACGCGGTGGACGCTCTTGGCAAGAAAGCTGCCGCAGCCGGGCGGCAGACCGAGAGCGCCACCGCGTCGATCAGCAACGCCGTGAGCAAGGTAGGTGGCATCGCGGGCTCCCTCGGCATGGCGCTCGCTCCGCTGTCCGCGGGCTTTGGTCTTGGCATCAAAGACGCAATGGACTTTGAGAAGCAGATGAGCGCCGTGGGCGCCGTCTCGCTTGCCTCTGCCACCGACATGACGACGCTGACGAACAAAGCCAAGCAGCTCGGTGTCGAGACTGTGTTCTCTGCCACGTCGGTCGGCCAGGCCATGGAGAATATGGCCCGAGCGGGCGCGACGGTCCCGGAGACCATGTCTGGCATCAAGGGCGTGCTCGACGCGGCGGCGGCCGGCTCCATCGACCTGGCGACGTCGGCGGACATCGTTTCTAAGGTCATCCGTGGCATGGGCATGGACTTCAAGGAAGCCAGCTCTGTGTCTGACGTGCTCGCGATGACCAGCACCAAGACCAACACGGACATGGTCTCCCTGGGCGAGGCGTTCAAATACGCCTCCGCCAACGCTCGGATCATGAAGATTGATCTGGCGACCACGGCGACCATGCTCGGTCTTGCCGCCGACGCGGGCAACCGAGGCTCTGTGGGCGGTACTTCGTTTGCCGCCATGCTCAAGAAGCTGGCCAAGCCGTCGCAGGAGGCAACTCACTGGCTCAAGGCGCACAACATCGAGATGGCCAAGACCGCGGATGGCGGTCTGGACATCATCAATGTCGTCAAGCAGATCGACAAGGCCATGTCCGGCGAGACGGACGTGGTCAAGAAAGCCGCTCTGGCACAAGAGCTGTTCGGCGACCGTGGCATGAAGGCGTTCAACGCCTTCCAGGCGGGCATCGAGTCCGGCAAGATCGACAAGCTGTTTGACCAGCTGTCCCACGCGGAGGGGACGGCCGACCAGATGGCCAAACGGCGCCTCGACAACCTGGCCGGGCGTATGACGCTCCTTGCGTCGTCGGTCCAGGTGTTCTTCATCGAGGCGTTTGGTGCCTTCCTCAAGCCGATGTCGGGCACGTTCGACATCATCACCGACGCGCTCAACAACGTCATCCTCGTGATGCAAGCGCTCAACTCCAAGACGGAGACTGACGAAGCGCTCATCAAGAAGTATGGTGCCACGACGTTCAACGTCGCCGTCGGGATCAAGGATGGATTCGACTGGGTGATCACGACCATCGGCGAAGTGAAGGCGGAGTTCATGGCCTTCATGCAGCAGGTGGCGGGCACGGCCAGCCCGGAGATTGTTCGTTCCATCGCCAAGGTCGTGACCATCCTCGTGCTCGTCGGCGGGCTCATCGCGCCCATTCTCATCGCCTTCGCGGGCGTCGCCGCGTTCGTAACCTCGGTCGTCATCCCGGCCGTTAGCGCCATCGCTACTGTTATCGAGTTCATCGCCACCGCGATGACCGGATGGGGGCTGATCGCCGTGGCGGTCTTCCTGCTTTTCCGGAACCAGGGAGAGAGCGTCTGGGACACGTTCAAGCGCATCTTCAACGCCATCGGCGACTTGATCAACTGGGTATATGATACGGCCATCCAGCCGTTCGCCAAGTCCTTCATCGACTACGTGCTGCCCTATGCCATGTATGCGTGGGAGAAACTCAAGACGTTCATGACTACGTTCCGAGAGATTGCCGCACAGGCCATCGGCGGAGTCATCGAGGCGTTCCGCTTCCTCACACCCTTCATGAAGGGTCTGTTCAGCGTACTGGGCTCCATCGTTGGTTGGTTCGTATCCAAGGCCATCGTCGCCTTCGATATGCTGCTGGACGCGCTGACTCCGGTGTTTCGTCTGATCAAGTCCATCGCTCTATGGATCATCGAAAACGTGGTGAACAACATCCACGAGACGGTGAAAGCGATGGTGATGCTCGCCGATGCCGTGGGCAAGAGCGATTGGGTGCCAAAGGGCTTCCGAGAATTCGCCGCACAAGGGAGCTTCAGCATCCAAGACCAGGTGGCGAGCGCCGACTTCAACGCTCTGGGCAAGCAGCCTTCGGTTGCCAAGGACGACAAGGGCAGCTTCCTCGACAAGATCCAGCAGGCGTTCGCCGACAAGGAGGCGGACAAGAACAAGACGCCCAACGTCGATGTGAAGGTCAACTTGGAAGACAAGCGCAAGATCGATGTCAACGCTTGTACCAAGATCGACGGGCGCGAGGTGGCTCTGGCCAGCGCCAAGCACACCCAAGAGATCCACGAGCGTAATGGCTTCAAAACGACGCCGTGGCAGCGGCGCGCGATTGCCGAGCAGGGAGCTGTCCCGGTCGGTGGATTGGGGACGATGTAGCCATGGGAGTCGCAGCGGCAGCAATTGGCGTCGGCGCAACCGTTCTGGAGGCGTTGCTCAAGACGGCGACGTGGACGATCACCAACACCGAAACTGGCGAGGTGTTCATCGGTGACTTCCCGCACGACGGCTTCACCCGGAACACTGGCAGCAACATCTCGCGCACTACGTCGCTCAATCGCCAGAATCCCATCCTCCAGTTCCTGAACGGCAAGGAAGAGACGCTGTCGCTCAAGTCGCGCTTTTACATGCGCGACATCACGTCGTCGGACCCGGCCGCGAAGGTCGACAAGCTGGTGAGTTGGTCCCAGCTCGATAGCATCGTGCGTCGGCCGCCCGTGTGCTTGTTCATGCTTGGAACGTCGAGCAGCCTGACCAAGCAGGTGATCATCGAGTCCGTCACCGACATCGAATACAACCAGCCAACGTTCCTGGGCGACGTCCGGCACGTCACGTTCACGATGAACATGATCGTGTATGTGCCGTTCAGCGTCGATGATACGCAGAACACGGACACGCGCTACGCCCGAGCGAAAGAGGGCGACTACTATGAGCTGCTCGCGCAGCAAGAGTATGGCAACCCAATGCTGGGTGTGGTACTCCGGCAGCGGAGTATCAACGTGCCGCTGATTGGTACCGGTGACATCGTCGTGCTGCCCTCCATCGAGGGCATCCGAACGTCGGTGCCACAGCAGCAGTCCATCCAGCTCGCGGGAGCCTTCGGCCGGAAGCAGAGCGACACGCGAGACCATCGCATTGCCTGGTTCAAGCTTCGTAGCACGCCATATACATCCTTCGTGGTCAACATCACTCCTCGGAGCGGCGAGTGAACCATGCCGGGCCCTTCTGACCTCGGAGTCAATGCCCCCAACTTCGATTTGGCTGTCAACGGCAACCGAATCGCAGACGGTATCAGGGCGTGTATTCAGTCGCTGGAGTACGAATCCGCAGATGGAATGCACGATCAGCTCAAGCTGACAGTTTCTGACCCGCAGACGGACAGCACTGGCCGGCTCCTTGTCCGGGACAGCAAGTTGTTCGTACCTGGCAACGAGCTGGACCTCTGGCTGGGTTACGGACCGATGCTGAACCACATCGGACGGGCGATCATCCGCCGCATCCGGCCCAGCTTCCCGGCCAACGCGCTTCCGTCGATGGAAGTCATCGCGTACACCAAGGACTCGATGATGTCCGATACCGCGCCGGAGAATCTGAAGGACCAGAAGGTGGTCGGAAAGAAGAATCCAAAGCTCAAGGTGGTCAAGTCCAAGGCTGGACGTCGGTTCAAGCAGTTCACGTACAGCGACGCTGTGTCTGCTCGCGCAGCCGACTATGGCTTCATCCTCGACATCGACCAGACGCCAGACCCGCCCAGCGACTTCATCCAGAAGGCGCACATGAAGGACTATGACTTTGTGCGCGGGCTCGCCAATCTGTGTGGCTTCCTGTTCTGGGTAGACGGCGACGACCAAGGCAACTGGACGCTCCATTTCAAGGACCCAGACAAGCTCCAGCAGTCCGACGTCCAAGACAAGGTGTATACATTCGAGTACAACCAGCAGGACTACAGCACGCTCATGTCCTTCGACGCCGAGCTGGCCATCCAGCACGCCGTCACCAAGATGAAGGCTGAGACCAAGGACTGGAAGACTGGAAAGCTGATCACGGCCGTCTTGGAAGAGGAAAACGACGATTCCCCCGACGTGTTCGTGGATCCGACGACTCCCAATCCGTCTGCGAACAAGTCGGCGCCTGCCACCCTCGTGCCACAAGGCAACGAGATTCTCACGGCGGCCGGCTCCGGCTCAACCGTCAAGCTGTTCTTGGAAGAGTACAGCTTTGAGGTCAAGACCAACCGCTTTTTCGACAGCCCGCAAGCGCTCGCCCTCTGGGCGAACAACTGGTTCAGGCGCTATCGGGAGCTGTTCATCATCGGCAACGGGCGAATCATCGGCATCGAGGATATCATGGCGCGCCAGACTCACAATCTGCACGGCCTTGGAACCTTGTTCGATGGGTCGTACTACTTCACCCGCGTTCGCCACATCATGAATCCAGGGAGCGGATATGAGCTGGACTTCAGCGCACGGCGTGTGGTCCCCTCGCTCCCGGATGTGTCGGCGACTCAGGTTCAATCGCCTGCGAACAGCGTGTTTGGGGAGACCAGCTAGCCATGTCTGTAGTTGTTGAAGAGTGCCATCTGGCCGTCGTTACTGCCAATGAGGACCCTGATCAGCTCGGGCAGATCAGGGTAGCGTGCCAGGCGCTACTCGATGGCGAGGACCAGGACCTGCCCCAATGGATCAAGCCGTACCTTCCGTGGGGATGGTTTGTGGTACCGGATGTGGGCGAGCTGGTGGAGATTGTCGCCGTGACCGGGGCGAGCGACGACGAGCAGCCCGGCACCGTCTCCATCGTGAGCATGAACCTTCGGTGGCGCGGTACGCGTCTATGGGGCAATACCGACGGCGACACGCCAACCCCTGTTCCGTCGCCGTTCCTGACCAACTACGGCAAGCGACGTGGCTTCGCCACGCCCGTAGGCCATATCATTTGGTTCGATGACACCGAGGGGCAAGAGGCGCTCACCGTTCAGTGGCAGAACAAAGGCGGCGACCAGGCGAGCCTTCAGGTGGACCAGAATGGTTCCGTGTCGCTCACGAACAAGAACGGGGCGACAGTCACCATGGATGCCGATCAAAAGCAGCTGACGGTGTCCGACGAAAACCAGAACAGCATCGTGATGGATAGCACGCCTGCTATCACGGTCACCGATCAGAACCAAAACTCCATCAAGCTCGATGAGAACGGCATCACCGTTACCGACAAGAACGGAAACACCGTCACGCTGGATAGCAGCGGAGTCACGGTCAACGTCGCCAGCGGCGCCAAATGCGTCGTGAATGCCGACGAGGTGGACCTGGGAGGCAACGCGCACGGCGTAGGACTTGGCGATGAGATCACCAATTACCTCACCAACCATACCCACTCCACCTCGGGTCCGGGCTCGCCTACGGGGCCGCCAATCACTCCGCCTTCCGGGCTGGAGTCGACCGTGGTGAAATGCGGGTGACATCGTAGGATAGGAAGCACCATGACGATTACATTCCCCGATGCCGCCGCCGCCAGTGCGATCATGACCGTCGCCGCTGCCATCGTGTGGGCGATCAAGGTCATCACGAACAAGCACGTACAGACTCTGGAAGAGCAGGCTTCCATCACAAGACAGCTTCTGCCCATCCTACAGGACGCGATGCGTATCCACCAAGAAACCAATACTGTGGTGGATACCATCCCTGGCCAGCTGGTTCGTATCCGTCGCGCGCTCCGACGGCTCGCGCCGCAAGTGCTCCTGTGCGAGGAGTGCGGCGGATGGTTCGGCGAGCAGGACGAGAAGCCTCGTGGCCTGGATATGTGCCGCTGCTCTGACGTGGAGGCGACCGGCCCGCATCGCTCGTCCATGGGCTCCATCCCCGGCTCGGGCGGCTCCAACCCTGGCCTGCCTCGGTGATACATGGCGACTGGATTGGCAATCCCTGTTGGCGTCGGTCCCGGTGGCGGGGCCGCGATGGTTTCTGGCGATGACAACGACCGGAAGATCATTCGCACGGCCATGCTGGACGATAGTAACGACAACGCCTTCCAGCAGAATCCAGGCTTGGGATTGACTCCAATCTTCACCATCTCAGACACCGTGTCGAAGTCCAGGATCATGTCGAGGCTGGTGACCATCTTCCAGAGCTTTGAGGCGCAGAAGCGATACAAGCTCGTCCAAGGCTCCGTGAACTGGGCGACGACTACCGCGGGCGAACTGGTGCTTTCGTTCGTGTACTGGAACATGGAGTCTGATAACGAACGGGACTTTGAGATGAGCTTCCCACAAACCATCTCGACCACGACGACGACTGGGACGGTGTGACATGGCTGCCAATGTGATCAAGGTCCCGTCGTTCAACTGGTCGGTGTTCTACTATGGTGAGATTCTGGAGGCGCTCATCCTCTACAAGAGGGAGAACCTGCCGGAGCTGACCGACGAATCCGACTTTGAACCCTTCATCCAGTTCCTGCGCGCGGCCGCACTCGTCGGGCATCTGAACAACACGCTGATCGACATGATCGCCAACGAGTGCACGCTGCCGACCGCGCAGCTGCCCGAGACCATCCGCAACATGCTGCGGCTGATCGGTTACGAGATGCGCCCGGCGACACCGGCGCAGGCCGACGTCGTGTTCCAGCTCACGCGTCCGTTCAACACTTCCACGACCGTCGTGCCGCAGCTCGCTCAAGTCGCCACGCAGCAGTCGGGCACCACTCCGGCCGTTCCATACGAGTGCTTGGCCGGCATCACCATCGACCGTTCCGATCAGCTTACGAGCGTGCTCACGTTCGATGGAACGGCGCTCACGTATACAGACAATACTACGAACGCCAACGCCATCGGCGGTGCCAACTGGAACTGGATTGGCACCGAGAAGGCTGGCGACATGCTCTACATCGGCCATAGCACGGTCATGTGGGACCAGGTCAATCTCGTGGCCGGAACGGGCAGCGTTACTACAGGACCTGCTGTCTCCATTGAGATCCTGGAGTATTACGATGGAGACTTCCAGAACGCGCAGCCCACTTCCGTTACCAACATCGGCGGTGGCCAGCTCCAGTTCGATGTCACGTCGCTCCTCGGTCCGAACAACCGAGCCGGCGCGACTGTGCGTGTTCAGCTCCAGACCAACGCGTCGTATCAGGATGTGGTCAGCACTTGGAACGGCACTACCAACATCGTCACCACGGGACTCCTCGGGCAGTCGGTGCCGTCGACCAATGTATCTGACTATGGTATTGGGACCGATTGGCGCGAGTTGCCGTTCACCGTCTCGCAGTCCGAGACGCAGTGGGGGTACACGCTCCCTCAGGACCTGACGCACGACTGGAATCCATTCACGGTGAATGGTATCAAGGCGTTCTGGCTTCGCATTCGCGTCGTGTCGGTCTCGGGCTCGCCCACGCCTGGCCGAACGTTCGGCCGTATCCGCATCGACCAAGGCAAGCAGTACGTCATTGGGCAGGTGGTACAGGGCAAGTCGGTGCTGGGCGAGACGTTGGGCAGCTCCACGGGTGCGCCCGGACAGATGTTTACGTCATCGCAGACTGGCTTCATCCTCAATAGCGACGCGCTGACGGTCGACGCCGTACCGTGGACGAATGTTCTACAGCTACTGACGTCGGCCGGAGCAGACCTGGTGTACCGCGTCCAGCTCGGACCGGATAACGTGGCGCAGTTCGTGTTCGGAGATGGCAAAAACGGCGCCATCCCGGACATCGGGCAGGGCAATATCCAGGTCAACTATCGCTATGGCGCCGACGACAACGGAAACGTCGGCGCGCTGGCCATCTCGGTCGACAAGACCGGAATGACGTTCATCAACAAGTTCTGGAATCCGCGCGTGGCCAGCGGGTGGGCAGAAGCGCAGAGCGCTAGCGCGGCGAGCCTCGCCCAAGCGAAGCAGGAAGGGCCCGCGTCGCTCCGTGATCGTGACGTGGCGCTGGGTCCGGATGACCTCGCGGACATGACGCTCAACTACGTCGACTCCACCGGCGCTAGTCCGTTCAGCCGCGCTTTCTCGGTGGAAGAGGGATTCGGACCCAAGACGGTTGAGCTCATCTGTGTGGCGAAGGGCGGAGGGCTCGCGACGGCACTTCAGCTCGGAAACCTGTCCACCTACTTCAATGGCGACAAGACCGTGGTGCCGCCGGTCCGCAAGCGCCTTGTCGCGAATCAGCAGGTGGTCGCGACCAACTACAGCCCGTTGGCCGTGAACATCAATGCCGACGTCTGGGCGCCTGTGGAGGTGACCAGCCAGATGATCATCAACCAGTTGGCGGCGGTCCTCCAACCGGAAGCGCTGGGGCCGGACGGCGTGACGTTCCTGTGGTCTTTCGGGGGCGTGATTGCTCTCAGCTTCATCGACTTCCAGATCCACTCCGTGGATCCGACGATTACCAAGGTGGTTCTGAACGGATGGGCAGATATCACCCTGACTTCGCGCCAGCTTCCGACGGCGGGAAACTTCACCATCACCATCCACAGCTGAGCGCGTCATGGCTATTGCGAATGGGCTGATCGATCTGTACGCAAACGAGGTGCTGGACTCGCTCCTCGGCTCCACGAGCATCTTCCCGGCGACCGTGTACGTGGGTCTCATGACCGCCGCTCCCAACAGCGATGGCACAGGCGTTGTCGAGCCGTCCGGGAACAACTACGCGCGTGTGGCCGTGACGAACGATGCAGGGCATTGGCCCGCCGCAGCCGGGCGAGCCAAGTCTCACGCGGCTGACATCGTGTTCCCTGCCGCCTCGGGCGGTCCGTGGGGGCTGATTACCTGGGTGGGCATCTTCGATGCGCCATCGGGTGGCAACCTGCTGACGGCCGACCCGCTGGCCAATCCTCGGACCGTGCTGGATACGGACGTGTACAGGTTCCAGGCCGGCGTCACTCCGCTGACCATCACCATCTGATCGCGAGTCTGACATGGCCTTCATCTCGTCATCGGCGACCGTCGCGCTCAAGCTGAAGCTGTTCGGCGAAGGCACCGAACATATGTCATCGTCCGAGACGATGGCGCTGTCGCTGACGATGACGGGCGATCTACAGAAGATCACTCGGATCAAGCGAGCCAAGCCCACGTCGAACACGCGCATTCGCGTCGACTTCACTGCGCCCGTCGATAACAATGCGGCGCTCGTCAACCCGGACAACTGGAACATGTACGGGTTCAACGATGCGGAGTTGTCGACGCCTGCCGTGCTGGCCGTGGAGGTTCCTTCCTCGGCTGGCACCACGACCAAGTACGTGATCGTGATCGTGTCTCCGATGCTCGACAGCGCGGCGTATCTGCTCACGGTGAACAGCGAGCAGCTTCTCATCGGCGCCGACGCGTTCCTGGACAGCGACATGTCCCAGGTGGGCACGATTGGCACGTACTGGTCCATTGCGGGCTTCGCCACGCTCCTGACCGGCTTCGATGGGACGTTCAACTACATCCAGGCACAGACGACTGTATCGGGCAAACAGGGCGGCATCTTCCAGCAGTACAATGCCGGATACGGGCAGTGCTATCAAATCCAGGCCAAGTACCAGAACGCGTTCGCGCCCAACTTCATCGTCCAGTACAGGCCGGTAGGCGGTCCGCCCGTAGTCATCTGGCAGGATAGCTCGCCCCCTGCTCCCGGGACTTGGAACGATGTATTGCCTAGCAACGGCAACACGGCGTTGTTCTACCTGCCCGAAGGTCCGGGGTGGTTCGAGTTCATCGTGTACGACCCTGCCGGGACGGCCGAGGGCTGGTGGACGGAGGTGATTGCGCAGCCCGTCTTTGGGTACGGTTCATCCTCGGGCTCCCTGATCACTTCCTTTGGCAACCCGGTGTCAAAGGATGCGGCCGCGTTCTATGGCGTGGGGGTCAAGCCGTTCGTCAAGATGGTCATCGCGACCGATGCGAACACGGTCTCCATCTACTTCAGCGAGCCCATCGCGACCGACTCCAAGCTGTTGTCCCTGGACGTGTCCAACTTCACGTGGGACAACGGACTGACGACCACCAAGATCATGCAAGTGGAGTCGGACACGATCATCCTCTCAACGTCCGACCAGACCGAGGGCGAGCTGTATCAGCTGACGATCAACGGCGCGACGATCCGTGATCTGGTGGGCAACTTGCTCGCACAGCCGTATATGGTGGCCATGCTCGGATTCACGGCGTCGCCGCTCCCGGCTCCGGCGCAAGTTCTGGACATGTATCGCTTCATCCTTCAGAGCATCCGTGACGAGGATCAAGCGAATGGAGGGCAGTTCATTCAGCGTTTGTTCGGCGGTCCGCAGCAGATGTGGGAGCAGACTACGCAGCTGGCGTTGGAGATCCCGAACATCTGGAATCTGGACGCCGTGCCCGATCAACTGCTGGTATACGTCAAGAACATCGTTGGATGGACTGACAGATACAACCCGATCACTTCCAAGCTGGATCCGGACTCGCTTCGCCGTCTGATCAGCGTGTCCGTGACCTTCTGGAAGCAGCGCGGCGTGGAAGACATCATCGAGGACATCCTGCGTATGATCACGGGCACCCAGGTTCGGGTGCTCAACTGGTTCTGGTATCGGTGGATCCTGGGCGAGACGGCGCTTGGCGAGGACCATCTGGGAATCGACCCGTGGCTGCTCTCTAGTCCCGGGGAAGGTCCGGACTCGCAGACGTATGCCGTTCGTATCGTCGACAACGGCACGCTGGACTATGACATGATCCGTCACATCCTCAAGCTCACGCGGCCGTGCGGCGAGCGCGTGGAGGTGGATTACGTCACGTTCAGCGACCTGTTCCCGACTGACAACATTAAGACGCAGTGGCACGATCAATCGGGCACCTCGACGGTGTCCGGGCAGATGCTTCACCTGCTCGACACGGTGATTGACGAGGACACCGAGACGTACACGAACAACGGTGTGAACATCTCCGACGACTGGTCTGATCTCACGGCCACGTTCCGAATCCGAGGCACAGGCGTGTACTACATGGACGTGTACCGCTCGGATGTGCCTGGCGGAGCAGACGCCTATCGGATGGAGATCGACATCGCCAACAATAGCATCACGCTCAAGGCGCTGTCGGCCGGCGTCGCCACGACGTTGGGGACGTACTATCCCGGACCGCCGCACAACGTACATGGCACGGAGTTGTTGGTTGCCAACATCTTCTATACCTTCCGAATCACGGTCACGCCGACGCTTCCGGGAAGCGTACAGAACAACCTACAGGTGTTTTGGGAGGCAGACTTGGTGATCTCGGCTACAGATTCGACTCTGGACCACGGCACGATGGCCGTTGGCCACTACTCGGGCGGAACGATGGAGCTGTCCGAGGTGGAGATGTTCCTCAACCCGATGACGACCGACTTCATCGACATCAATCCGGGAGACTGACAGATGACCACCGGGCTCGAACAGGCCAACCTCCAAGACAAGATGATCCTGGGATTCCAGGACTTCGCCGTGCGCGTGGTCCAGTACCTCCAGGCGCAGGTCATCGAGTCCATCAAGACGCACTGGAATCTGGACGGCGTGTTCGATACGCTCCTGGTGCTCGATTCCTCGGTGCCAAACACCGTCCATGTGACGGGCACGAGCCTCGCGACGGACGGCGAGGGCCACATCATGGACATCACCCAGGCCATCGGAGGACAGCAGATGTTCTTCGAGAACAACCTGGGGGTCCTGTACTATGTCGGTCTGACGCACACGCAGATTCCAAACGAGATCACCATCAATCCGCGCACGGGCAGGCCGCAGTATCGCGGGATGATCGACCAGATCGGGCGCTCCGGCGCTCCCACGAGCATCACCGACCTGGGCAATGGCACGATCAAGATCGTGGTCGACGCCGTGGTGGAGTCAGGCACGTCGTATGCTGGCCGAACGTTCCAAGTGTGGATGAACGTTCCGGCGCAGGAGGCCACGACGGCGGCCATCGCAATCGAGTCCCAGACGTGCCAGTGGGACGGGACGCACAACTACATCATCACCGCCGGCAATCTGGGCCAGAACAGCGTCGACACCAACGCAGCCGACTACACGGTGTGCCTGGAAGGTCCGATCATCACCAAAACGATCAATCTACAGTTCACGCCCACGGTGTGCTTCCTCGGCACCGTGCTCGGAGTCGGCACCGGGAACACCCCAGTCAGCTTCGACAACTCCAACCAGAGAGTCCTCAAGACGTTCGAGGATGCCAGCCAGATTCTGCTCACCACGTACAAGTGGATCACGGCCGGAACGGTCCAAGAAGGCTTCCAGCAGGTGGTCGATGTTCTGGCGTCCACCGCAATCCCCTCGGGCGTCTCGCGTCTGGGCGTGGACATGACGGCGTTCACTCCCAGGAAGCCCATGGCGGCGCAGCCCGCGGGTGGTCTGGGCAACGTGACGGACGGGACGTTCAATCCGTCCACCGACACTCTCCAGACGTTCCTGTTGAAAGGGCCTGACACGCAACTCCGCCGCGCCCGGAGCGTCACGGCCACGTTCGGAGACCAAGGCTCTGGTTTCATCGGCGACTACTCCAATACGGAATTCGCCACTCAGTTCCAGACTTCGGGGCTGTACTACCTCAAGCGTGTTGCCAATCCGGCAAACAAGTACATGATCGCTCCAGGCGGCGATACGGGGGCCAATCAATCGTTCGTGCTGGGCGAGGTGTCCGATCCATCCGGCGCCGATCCCTCCGTCCGGACGTGGATCACGACGAGCGGACCTGTCACGGGCTCTGCCATCTACCGTGGCACGTTCATGCGGTGCTATCTCGATGCTGACCCGACCAGCACCGGCTCGATTGCGTTGGGCGATCCTGTCAACGGCAACAACGTGATCATGGAAGACTTCGGCATCCGGGCGGGCTACGTCGGCTTGCTGGATCACAATGTCCTCCGCCTTCAGCCGTATCATCTCCGCAACGGCATCATCAAGCCACAGACCGGAGACAACGCGCCCAACTCCGAATCGCTCGGCATCGCCCATGCTACGGGCGGTAACAACCTGTCGTTCGGCACCATCGAGAACGTGGTCATCTATGGGCCCGACGCCTCATCGCTGTCTGCCACCGCGGCATTCAGGTCGGACTTGACGGGCGGTCCGACGATTGGCGATGAGATCATCACGCCTGTGACCTTCCGCAACTGCATCTTCTGGGTCAATTCGGCGGACGTGCCTGCCGTGTTTCTCAACGGCACTCACAAGTACACCTTCGACAACTGCGTGTTTCTCGCCACGCCGGGCGTGTACTCGCCCGTCATCAGCGCTCGAAACGGGGCCGACATCCACCTGCGAAACTGCTACATCTTCACGGCCGAGGGGCAAGCGCTCTACGCGCCGGGGTGCACGGGGACTGTGGAAGACTGCATCTTTGTAGCCGATGGACAGGATTTGTCGTCGCCGCATACGCTGGCAGACCCGAAGTTCATCTGGGCCACCCCGGCGAACGGCGGCAAGTTCACGTGGAAAAACAACTTGGTGCTCATCGGAAGCGCGGCGGCCCGTCCGACTGGAGCCCAAAACCCGCTGATCCGCTTTGGCGACGACGGCCAGACGGGTATCATGCACGTGGATGGACTGTACGTTTTCTACACCACGGGCTCGGGCATCAACATCCACAACGGCCCGACGCTGTACTGCGTTGGTAACAACGTCGCCTCGTGCACGTTCAACAACATCCAGGTGGACTACAACGGTCTGACGCGTACGACCAGCAACGACAGCCTGGCGGCGGGCTTCCCGGCGATGATCGCCATGAACAAGACGCGCGGCCACCGTTTCAAGGTCGGCAACCTGGGATCGCCCGTCGGAGTCCTTTCCACCTACCAAGTGGCGTTCATCAGCCCTGTGACCAAGCACAGCGACGTACACATCGACTTCGGCGCTGGCGGCGACGGTTCCAATCGATGGCAGTATGGCCTGTACTTGGACGATTGCGTTCAGCTGGACGGCGTGATGCTGGAAGCGCGCGGCGGAGGCGGAGGCTACGGCGCTGTGTCTTGCACCGATGGAGTTGTCCGTCTGGGCAATAGCTGCCAGTTGCTCAACTGCTCCAACGGTCCTGCCTCGCCCAACGCGGCTTCTGCGGGGCCTGGTTCGCTCGCCTTCATCTATGTTCCTTCATCGAGCGACAGCGTGGCCATCCGTGGTCTCTATCTGCGATGGATGGGGCAGAACCATTGTCCGGTCATCTATGGGGACGAGTGCAATCGCTTGTTCGTGAATGACTTCCGCATCGAGTGCACCCAGCTGACCGACGGAAACCCGGTGATCAACCTCACCGGGCACACCTCTACGCTTAACGGGCGGCAACACATGATCATGAATGGCTTCATTTACTGGAACAACACTACTTATTCGGCCATCAACTTTGACGCTTCAGATGGGGTGTCTTCTACGATCATCGGACGTGCTTCGAACAGCGGTGTCACGTCCACGTTCGTGACTACTACCTTCAGCGGCAGCAACACTTCGCTTGTCTGTAACCTGCTGTCCTACACCTGACCTCTTGAGGAGGTTCACGATGCTCACCGTCAAACAATTGTTCGCCAACATCATCCTCGCGTCCGTGCTCGCGGCGGCGCTTCCCGGCGCATCCGTCGGCTGCAACGTTCCGACGTCCACGGTCAAGTCCGACCTTCAGACGGCGGGCAACGTCACCAACACGGTAGCTGGGCCCGGCTGCTCCTGGGTGTCCGCGGTGGCGGACGATCCGACGGCCGGCACCATCTGCCAGGAGGTGCTCCAGCTCATCGGCGGAGGGCTCAACGTCGCCAGCCAGGCCGTCCGCAAGGGTGCCGCGACCGCCACCGGCTTCAAGGAGGTGCGCTTGTCCGACAGCGGACGCCTCGTGGGCGTGCTCCGGCCGGACGCTGCCAGCGCGCTCGTGGCGCAGCTCGCCGACAAGGGCGTGAAGGCGCAGGTGCAGCAGTGATTGCGATCAAGCAGTTCTGCCTGGTCGCGGGCTCTCCGGCGATCACCCTCGCGCAGCTCAGCGAGGTGGGCGCAGCGCTCCAGATCCAGCTGGCGCGCGACGTCTGCCCGATCTGGGGGCTAGTCGCTCCGTCGGTCACCGCCGTCAGCGAGCCGGGCGCCGCTCCGCCCGGCTCAACCCAGCTTCGGCTGGCCCGAGCGTCCGACGTGTCCGGGGCGGCCGGATATCACACCACCGACCAGAACGGGATGCCCATCGGGTACATCTTCACCGACGGCATGAGCCTGGACGACATCACTTCCACGGTGAGTCACGAAGCGGCCGAGGCTCTCAAGGATCCTGGCGTCAACAACTGGTGGTGGTCAGAGGCCAAGAAGATGCACGTGGCCGACGAGCTCAGCGACCCGTGCGAAGGGCGCATCTACCGCATCAACAACGTGGCCATGTCGGACTTCGTGACGCCCGACTACTTCAACGACGCTTCGCCGGTCGGGCACCCGGTGGACTTCATGAAGGTGCTGACGTCGCCTTGGTCCGTCGACACGGCCATGGGCGGCTACATGATGGTGATGATCAACGGGCAGACGAGCCAGATCCCGGCAGAGCGGACCAGGCCGGGTGGCGCGTGCCCGAAGTGCGCCAAGCACGGTTTCGACAGGTGCCATCCCACCGCGCGCCACGTCCAGCGTCTGCTGACTCCGCCTCGCCCGCCGCGGCTGCCCCTCTCCGCGCACCCGCTCCACGCCGCTGCCTGAACCTGGCAGGCCGACGTTCGCCCGCATACGTCGGCCCAGACGTCGCCCTCCCCGCAGCATAAGCTGACAGCGCGTTGACACGGCGCCAGGTATCGTACGGCGCCATGATCACCCTTCGGGTCACCAATCGTCACGTGGTCATCTCGGGCGCCTCGCTCAAGGTGACACGAGCCATTGGAAGATTGACCAGCTACAAGATCGCGGGCTCGCACTTCTCACCCGCCTTCCGGGCCAAACGATGGGACGGCAAGGAGCATCTGCTTCAGTACGCAGAGCCAGAAGGGTACTTCGCGCCCGCAGGCCTGGCCATCGACATCGCCAGAGAGCTCAAGCGGATGAAGCTGCCCTACAAGGTCGTGAATGAGCGATATGCCCACCACGAACGCGTGGACATCGCGTGGAATCCAGACATCCAGTTGCGTCCCTACCAGCTGGCGGCGGTCGACTCCATCTTCAATTGCCAGATGCCAGGACTGGGCATTCTCAAGATGCCCATCCGCTCGGGCAAGACCAAGACAGCGGCTGAAGTCATCCGTCGAATCGGGCGCCCCGGGGTGTTCGGCGTGCCGAGCCAGATGCTGTTGGAGCAGACGGTTGCCTCCCTGCGGGAGTCCTTGCCCGGACTCGACATTGGATACATTGGGGACTCCGAGTACAAGGATGGCTTCTTCATCGTGGCGATGCTTCAATCGCTCGCGCGTTGGCGCGGCAAACGTTCGGACCCAGGCAAGAAGAATGGACGCCCGATGGATCCACGTTACAAGGAACTGATTCACACGCGGGACGTGTTCATCTGCGACGAAGCGCACCACATCCGGGGCGAGGGCGAGTGGTACAAGATTCCATACGACTTCGATGCCATGTTCAAGGTCGCGCTCTCTGCCACCGTCTTCCTGGACGATGTGAAGGAAGCGGAGCGCGGCATCATCTGGCTCAAGGGTGTGTTTGGGCCCGTCAGAACCGACTTGTCCATGTCGGACTTGATTGAAGCTGGCTACCTGATGCGCCAGAACGTCAAGATGTATCGCATTACCACACCGACCGGCTTCAAGACTGCGGGGTGGAGCGATATGATGCGCTCGATGTGTCTTACGAACAACGACAAGCGCAATAGCATGATCGCTCGGCTCGCCCGGAAGGCGAGTGTGGATATGGGCATGAAGGTGCTCATCCTCGCGCGTGAGTTGGAGCACATTAACACGCTTCGTCGATGGCTCGACTCCGTGGGTGTGCCCAACGAGAAGATCACGGGGCGGGAGCGGAAGGATAAACGCCGCGCGCTCATCGAGCGTATGCTGTCTGGTGAGTTCAACGTGCTTATTGGCACAGTCCTGGGCGAGGGCGTGGACATCCCGGCCGTCGAGTGTGTCATCAACGCGGAAGGTGGCAGGGATATCAAGAGAGCCATCCAGCGACAGCGTAACCTGACGATGGCCGAGGGCAAGCGTGTAGCCTTGTTCATCGACTTTATGGACGAAACCAACCATTACTTGGAGGAGCACTCCCAAGCTCGGTTGGAAGCGTACCAGTCTGAGCCAGCGTTTCTTGTCGAAGTCAGGAATTAGCCGACTGGGCGAAAAAACGCTTTCGCTCCGGACGTTCGCCGGTTAGGCTTCTCCCTACGCTGCTTGACGTAGGGACGGACGAGCGGCGGACGGTGGGCGCGCTCGGGCGCTTGCTTCGTGAGCAGAGACGGCCGACAATCCTCCAACGGGATGTCGGCCGTTTGCTTTTAAGCAGAGGGATACAGCGGTTTCCGACCCAGACGGACGTGGGCACAATGGAAGGAATCCAAACGATGGATCCAATCGTAAGACGGCAGAAGGCAACGCCAGTCTCGCACCCCGGAGTAGGGCCCGCCCGCATCTCTACTGCCTTTGATGAGCTGACCAGCGAAGGATTCGCCGTTTGGATGCGTCTCATCGTCGCGACGGATGATGAGCTGGCTTCTGGTCGTGGCAAACTCGCCAAGCTGCTCAAGTATTCTGAACGCCGGAGCAACGAAGTTCTCCGTGAGCTCCATCTCAAGGGCTACATCTCATTTGACACCGTCGGGGGCGGTCGGCCGACGCGCGTCATCATCGAGCGTCGTGCTCTGATCAATGCTCGCGCGCACCATTTCGCGCGTCTCGCAGACGTCGCCGTCGCAGCCCTCGACAGGGCGGAGCCTCGCGTGACTCACGTCGGAACCGACACGTTTACTGTGTCAGTCGGACTTTCCCAGGGCTTCAGTCGGACTTTCCCAGGCCAGGATTCGGACTTTCCCAGGGGTCCAGTCGGACTTTCCCAGCAAGCCCTTTCGATGACCATCGGCGCTGGAGTTTCGGCGATGTCGACCGACTTCCAGGCCGCCTGTGTACAAAGCATTCTTGCTGCCACCAAGATCGCCTTTGATGGCGATGGAGAGCGTGTCAAATTCGTGTCCGAAGGTGCCTACAAGGAGCCTCTTGCTGCTGGGCCTAAGATCGGATCCCTTTCTATGGTCGAAAGGATCGGAGCGGATCGACAGAGGCTTAGAGCCGAGCGAAGCGAGGCGCGCGCTGCCAACGGCAAGAACCACGCCACAGCACAAAAGATTCAAGGGCGCGTTCCCGGTACTATTGATTGGGTACAGCTGGATAGGTATGAGGACCCGGTGCTCACCTTTGACCCCGGCTCCCGGAGACATCCGCTGTTCCTGGCCATTCTCGACAGACCCAAGAGCGACAAGTCACGCCAAGCTCTCGTGGACAAGATTGCGACCGAGTTCAGCCGCATCTACACACGATATCGGCGCGAGGCGGAGCGGCGTCGCAAGCTGGTCAGCACGTACAACGTCTCTGCCGAGGAGCGACGATACGCTGAAGAGGCGGGCATCATGTGCCTTCGGAAGGGCGTCACACCACGCCAGCTTCTCCAGTACTGGGACGCCAACATCGGCAACTTCGCACAACGTGACATGGTTCTGCCGCCGCTTAGCTTCCTGAAGTCTCCTGCCAACATCGACCGCGTAGCGTGCTCGTCCATGTCCGCCCCGGCGCCGACGTCGGCCGCCGTGTCGGCAGAAAGCCCGAAGCCACCGGCGGGCAACAGCTACACGGCTATGGGGCAACTCCATCCGGAGTTGCGGAAGACGTTGGAACAGGGCGGCTTCAAGACGCAAGCGTACAACGACAGGTATCTGCTGACTCTACAGCACAACGCAGAACTGCTGGCCAAAGGAACGAAGGTGTTCATGGCAGCTGGTAAGGCCAAAGAGATGGCGGAGTTTGTCGCGGAGGTGTTGTTCACGCCATGAGAACGCCGGAACAAGTCTCCATCTTCCAAGCGTCCATGGCGGAGCGCTTCGGTGACGACGATACACGAGCGCTGTATTACACGCGATGCTATGAAGCGTGTATCCCCAAGACGTTCTGGAACGTCGGGAGTGGCGACATCAAGTACAATCGGGCTGCCTTCGATGCGTGTGTGTTGAAGTACACGGCTCGAATGAAGGTGGCGATGGTCCGTGGCTACTCGCTGCTGTTCAGCGGTGACAACGGAGCGGGCAAGACCATCTTCATGTCGTTCGTGCTCACACAGGCCCTGCGGCGAGGGCGCACGGCCTACTACACCACGCTGGCACAACTGGATGCCGACATCAAGCGAGGCTTCCACAGCCCGGACTCTGATCGGCGCTTGGCGTTCTTGCTGGACTCGGACTTCGTGGCCATTGACGAGCTAGGCAAGGAGCACTACAAGGCGGACTCGTGGCTGACGACGCAGTTGGAGTTGCTTCTCAAGCGTCGGTATGACGATGGCGATCCTGTTCTCCTCGCCACCAATCTGTCGTATGCCGCTCTGACCAAGATGTATGGGTCGAGCATCGAGTCGATGCTGGAGGGGAAGTACACAGTGGTGCCTCTGGAGGCGGGCGACTTCCGCAAGGCGGCCAAGGCCAGGATGAAGAAGGAACTGGGCATCCAATGAGTGAGCCTGAAGCGACGTTCGATGCCGAGTTTGAAGATGCTGTCTTGGGGCAGTGTCTTCGTGACGATTCGTACCTGCGCACGGCGTCGCGCATCTGTAGTGCGCACCACTTCGGGACCAAGGAGCGTGCTTGGCTATGGAAGGTGACAGCCGAGACGTGGGCCAAGTACCGGGAGCGTCCAAACGCCAAGCTCATCATCGCTCGGGCTCGGACCGACTTCAAGAAGGATGAGGAGCGTGCGCTACATCTCACCTTCGTCCATCGCCTCCTGAAGACCAAGCCGGCAGGCCCCAAAGCGGCGCTCGAACAACTGACCAAGTTTGTTCGGTACGTCACGCTACAACTGGCCATGGAGCGCGGAGCGGAGGCGCTGTCCAAGAATGACCTCGACGCCGCGGACAAGGCGCTGGCGGGCGTCTCCCGGGGTGTCTCCGTGGAGCGTACTTGGACGCACATTCGATGGAGTGAGGAGTTTGGCGAGCGACAGGCCGCTCGCAAGTATGAGAAGGAACACCCCGACGAGTTCAGGGTCATCCCCACCGGCATCGCTCGCCTCGACAAGGCGTTGGGCGGTGGCGGCCGGAAGGGCGAGGTGGGACTCATCATGGGTACCACGGGCCGTGGAAAGTCGATTCTGGGCTCCAACTTCACCCACACTGGCATCTCCAGAGGGCATCGCGGCGTGTACTTCGCCTTGGAGATGCCGGCGCGACAGGTAGCCACCCGGCAAGACGCTCGGTGGTCCGGGATGAAGTACGACCAATTCAAAGGGTTTGACTTCAAGCCCAGTGAGCTGCGCGAGCTGGAGGAGCGATACAAGAAGGCGGCAAAGAAGTACGCCAACATGCTCCACATCCTGAGCATGCCCGTCCGCAGCGCCGACATCCGGACCATCCGCGCCGCGCTCGATGAGCTCAAGGATGAGTACGACTTCACTCCCGACTTCCTCACCATGGACTCGGGCGATCACCTCAAGTCGGTCGACCAGTCGCTGGACAGCTTCCGGCTTCAGCAGGCGGCGGTGTATTGGGACCTGAAGGAGCTGGCTGAGGAGCTGGGCATTATGGTGTGGTCGACGGTGCACGCAGGTAGGGAGTGGGCCGTCCAGATCGCCACGGCAGAAGCCACCAGCGAAAGCTACGACAAGGCGCGCATCGCGGACATCATCCTGTCGATCAACGACCCGAATGCCAAGGACATTCATCGTCGGCACAAGACCGTCGAGGTGGTGACCGACGATGAAGATGTCGGTGAGGAGCCTGGCGAGGTCAGCGGTTTCGATTCCGATGAAGAGGGGCGACGCCAGATGGAGTTGTTCCTCGCCAAGTATCGCGACGGCGTGTCGAGACTCAAGATCAAGCTGGACTGCGACTTCACACGTATGCTGATGAAGGAAGCGACCGGCGCGGGCGACGAGGAAGCGGAGGCGGCATGAGCGTCGCTGACTACAGCGTTGCCATGGACGTCGTGAGCCGCGATGGGTTTGCGGTGCTCCGCCGCGATGCCGTGGATATGCTGGCGGCGATGCCCGCCCAGAGCGTCGACTTGGTGGCGACGGATCCAGCCTACGAATCGCTGGAGAAGCACCGAGCCTCGGGCACGACTACGCGTCTGTCGCACTCCAAGATGTCGTCCAACGACTGGTTTCCAATCTTCGCCAACGAGCGCTTCCCGGAGCTGCTGGCGCAGATGTATCGTGTACTCCGGCGCGACCGACACGCTTACATTCTGTGCGACGATGAGACGAGCGACATCGTCAAGCCAATGGCCAAAGCGGTGGGTTTCAAGGTGTGGGACCGGCTCATCTGGGATAAGAAGACCATCGGGATGGGCTACCATTGGAGGAAGCGCACCGAGTTCATCTTGTTCCTGGAGAAGGGCAAGCGGCGTCTCAACGAGCTAGGGTGGCCGAACGTCATCGAGTGTAAGAGGCTTCAAGGCAAGGACTTGTATCCAACTGAGAAACCGGCCGAAGTATTCGAGCGGTTGATCCTGAACTCCACCCAGCCGGGCGAGCTAGTTCTGGACCCGTTCGCGGGCTCGGGCGCCTCCGGCGAGGCGGCGCTGGCGTCCGGTCGGTTGTGGTTGGGCTTCGATGTGGTCGAGGATGCCGTGGCGCGTAGCCGAGCGCGCTGCTGGAAGGAACTGGATGACGCTCGGCTTGTGGAAGGGATGGCAGCATGAAACTACGTTACATGATCGTGGAGAACAGCAAAGAGATTGCCGTTGGCCAGGGCGAAGCGCTACAGAAGGTAGTCATGGGCGCTATCTCCAACATGGTCTATGGCGATCCAAAGTTCCTGCGTACCACGATCAGCATCGAGCGTACCAGCATCTACACGTACCAGTACACGTTCACGTGTGAGTGTGCGGTGGAAGATTCCGACTGGTCCAAGGCGACGGGCGAGCTGATCAGGATGGGCTGCAAGGTGCGTGAGATTCCGCGCCCGGTGGGGGTGTAAGTGTCGCGACGCTTCGACATCCGTGCTTACATGGAGGAGCACCTGGAACGCTTCCGGCCGTCGGCCGGCTCGGAGGTCACCGGCGTGTGCCCTTCTCCATCGTGCCGTCGGTATGGTGGATTCTATGCAAACACGGACAGCGGAGCGTATCTCTGCAACAAGTGCGGGCTCGCCGGTCGCCGTATCGCCGGTCTCATCGCGATCATCGAGGACATCTCAGAGGCGGAGGCCAACGGCTTCATCTTCCGTCAGTCGGTGGAGATGCGGCGACGCGAGACCAGCGTCAGCCTTCGGGAGCGGCTCCAAGCGCTCCGCCCGCACGCTGGGCAGGAGGTGGCAGAAGTCACCTTCGTGGACGACGCTCTGCCGGACGGTTTCCGGCCCTGCTACGCCAGCAAAGCGGGCAAGGACGTATGGCAGCTGCCCGCGTACCTGAAGGAGCGCGGGATCAAGAGCGCGACCGCTCGTGCTTGGGGCATGGGATTCGTAGCCAAAGGATCCAAGCATTCCAGGGGCTGCCCTGGATGGGAAGGCGAGAAATGCACGCCACTCTGCGCACGGCGCTACTCGGGGCGCCTCGTCATCCCGGTGGAGTGTCCCAACGGACGAAGCCACACGGCTCGTGATATGCTTGGCGACCAGATCCCGAAGTACCTCAACCCGACCGGCACGGACTTCCGACGGTTGCTCATCGGCTGGAACCTGGCCCGGCTCACTGGCGATGTCGTTCTGTGCGAAGGTCCGCTGGACGCGGTGAAGCTGTATCAGCACTCCATCAGCGCGCTCTCTCTCGGCGGCAAGGAGCTTCACGACGAGCAGATGTCTATGCTCATGTCGTTGCCGTCGAGTACATCGATGACCGTGATGCTGGACCCCGAAGAGATGGAAGCGCCGATCAAGGTCGCGACGCGTTTGGCGGTCCACTTCACGGATGTCTACATCGCCTTGCTCGCTCCCATCGATGGGTCTGACGACAGAGGCAAGTTGGACCCTGGTAACAGCACCACCAAGGAAGCGTATGCCGCCATCGACAACGCCAAGCGTTGGACTGGGGCGCGCCTTCCCCGGCTCCAAGCGAAGTTGGCAGCCGCCAAACGGGCTGGCGCTTCCAGGTGGTCTTGAGGACGCCATGGGTGCTTGGACAAAAAAACTCTTCCTGGATGCCCAAGTAGCGGTTAAGCTATCGGCTCCCTGCTCGCCCTTCGTTGACGGACGGATGGCAAGCGACAACGAGAAACACTGAGGAGACAGACGATGGGCGACGCACACGACAGACGGGACAGCGCCGGGCGAGAGAAGGTCCAGTGCCGCGAGTGTAACTTGTGGTACCACCGCCTGGACGCGCACTTGTCCTCCGTCCACAAGATGAACACCAGGGCGTACTTGAAGAAGTACCCTGGTGCTCCGCTCGCTTCCGAGACGGGCAAGGCCAACGCCAAGGCCGCCTCCGCGCCGGACGTTGAGACGCCCGTGGCCGTGGCCTCTCCTGGGAACGTCTTCAAGTTCGGCGTCGCGACGCTTGCGCGGCGTGAGGATCTGGACGGATACGACAGGGCATACATCCCCATCCACGACGAGCAGTGGGAGATGGGTCCCAACGAAACGGCGGCGCTGGAGGAGCTGGCGTTGGCGGTCCAGGACAAGGAGAATGTCCTGATCGTGGGGCCGCCCGGTCTCGGCAAGACCACCCTCGTGCGCGAGTTGGCGGCCATCGTGGATCAGCCGCTCCGACGCTGTCCCTTCAACGGTGAGATGCGGCTCGGAAGCCTCGTGGGAGGCAAGGACCTGCGCGTGGACGAAGCGAGCGGACAGGCGATCACTTCCTGGACCGACGGTCCGCTGCCGGACTCGGCGCAACGCGGGCACTGGTTCCTGGCTGACGAATTCGACGCCGCGCCACCCACGGTCACCTTCGTTCTACATCCTGTGCTGGAGGAGCATCGCCAGCTGATGCTGATGGATCGGGCGGGCGGCACCGAGGTGTCGTTCCATGAGCACTTCCGCTTCATCGCCACGGCCAACACGCTCGGCTACGGCGACGACTCCGGCCTGTACGCTGGAACGGGGCCGATGAACGAGGCGCTGCTGGATCGGTTTCAGACCGTCATCCGGATGGACTATCCCGAGCCCGATGCGGAACAGAAGATCCTGATGTCCAAGGCACCAGGGCTTCGACAGTCGTGGGCCGAGCAGATGGTCCAGGTGGCGATGAAGGTGCGCGAGGCGCAACGTAACCAGCAGACGATGGTGTCTCTCTCGCCTCGGCGCCTCATCGCTTGGGCGCGCAAGGCGGTCCGCTTCTCCAATGTTAGCCGTGCCGCCAAGATCACTATCCTCAACAAGCTACCGGATGATGACTCCAAGGCCATCGCGGCGATCATCCAGCGTCACTTTGGAGGGACGGTCTGAACATGTCTCGCTCCACTACCATCGCGCCCGAGCTGCTGGGCCTCGCCGGTCCCTTCGGGAAGATTGCCCGTGTCATGTCGGGCAACTGGAACGTCGAGATCATCCCCAGCGGCATGAAGTGCCAGACAGACGGCAAGCGCATCTGGATCCCGTTCACGGCCGACCATCTGCCCGAGGACAAGCGCCAGAAGCTTCATGGGCATCTCGACCACGAGCTGTCGCACGTGATGGAGGAGCGAGCGCACGAGGAAGTCGGACGCGAGACGCCCATCAGCGCGCTCAAGCGCATCCGCTCGCCGAACACGCGGATGGCGCGCATCGTCTCGATGCTGACGAATGCTTACGAGGACATCCGGATTGAGCGCAAGTACGGCGCGCGCTACCCTGGCATGGGCGAGAACCTGGCTGCCAAGAACGTGGAGCTCATCCAGGCGTTCCGGGCTCGGACGGCCAAGGAGAAGTCGCGCACTAGCTTCTGGATGGAGCTGGGTTGTGCGATCATTTGCCGCGCCGACGGCTTGGACGTCGGCTGGGTCCGCTCGGACGTTCAGCCGTACGTGGATCTGGTCGCCGATGAGATCGCCGATGTGGCGAAGGCGTTGTGGGTCCAGGACTGCGAAGCGCTCGCCCGGCGTACCTTCGACAAGGTGTCGGAGGCGGCCAAGGCGGCGAAGGAAGAGGCAGAGAAGCCCGCACCGCCGCCCGAGCCGGAAGCGGCACCGGAGTCCGAGGAGCCTCCGGCATCGCCGGAATCCGACGATGGCCGCGATGAAGGCGAGCCGGAGCCGAGCGAGGATGGCGAGCCCGAGGCGTCCGGCGAGGAGATGGAGACGCCCGACGGTGACGCCGTACAAGCCGATGGTGAGGGCGAGGAGCCGGCCGAGGAGGCTGTTGAGGCGTCCGAAGGCAGTGACGGCGGGGATGACTCGGATGGCGAGTCTGTCAGCGAGGAGACCGCGGAGCCCGAGGGCGATGCGGATGCTGAGACCGGCGATGAGTCGGCCGAGGGCGCCCCGGAAGCCTCCGAGGAGCCGGCCGAAGGCAGCGATGAGGCTGCCGATGAGGACACGGAAGGCGCCGATGGCGACGCTGACGCAGACGATGGCAGCGAAGCAACGAGCGACGATGCCGATGGACCGGGGGATGGTGAGGAGGGGGAAGCTGTCCAAGGTGAGCAAGACGGTGACAGCGACGAGCAACCGGCCGAGGGTGAGCCGGAGCCGGGCGAAGATTCCGAGCCGGCCGAGGGCGAAGAGGCAGGCGAGCCGTCGGAGATGAGCGAGGAGCCGGAGGCCATCGAAGGCGAGGACCAGCCCGCAGATGGCGAGGAGAGCACGGAAGGCGAACCTGCCGAGGCGGAGCCGGAGCCGAGCGAGGATGGCGAGCCCGAAGGCGACGGGGACAGTGAGGAAGCTGCCGCCGACGACGTGCGCGACCCTGAGATGGGCGATGCGATGGAGGCGGACGGCGAAGGCACGGAAGGTGGAGCGGAGATGTCCGCGGGCGAGCCGGGCGAGGGCGAGGAAGGGGCGAGCGATCCCGAGGCGTCCGAAGGTGAGCCGGATGGACCCGATGGCGACGTGGACATGCCGATGGAGCCGGGCGAAGCGAGCGAGGCGCCTGGAACGGGCGATGACGCGCTGGACATCCCGCGTCTGGAGCTGGCGCCCGAGGCGGAGCACGCGCTGGGCGACGACGTCACCACGGATGATCTGTTTGACATCGCCAAGGAAGAGATGGAGCGGACTATCCAGGAGGATGTGGACCGGCACCATCGCTACGTTCCCAATCCCGAGGCACAGAAGCTGGACCGATTCGAGCAGGCGTCATCGCCGTACTGTGCGGACAAGAACAAGGCGCTGGACAACTACAGCAAGGCGTACGACGACGTCAGCTCGCAGATCGGAGCGCTTCGGGGCAAGCAGCAGTCGCAGCTCCAGACGATGACGCGGCGGCGCGTTCTGCCCGGACTCGACGCTGGGCGCCTCGATGACGATGCGCTCGCCAACGTCCGGATGGGCGACCGGAACGTGTTCACGGACATCTCCAAGAAGATGGCCATTGACACGGCCATCGAGGTGCTTATTGACCTCAGCGGCTCGATGGGCCCGTCTGACCCCATCGGTGATCCGCGCGTCAACTCCCAGTGCTGCGCGTACTACGCCAAGCGCACCGCCATCGCGCTGGCCGAGGCGTGGGAAGCCATCCGCGTGCCGTATGAGATCATCGGTTTCTACAACCACGAGTCTCGCCCGCATCCGACGGGCGGCGATTGGGAGCGAGCGCCCGAGGGCTATGTGTCCCGAGCGCCGCTGGTGTTCCCCATCTTCAAGGGTTGGAATGAGCGCCTGTCCCAGTGCCGTGACCGCTTCGTCGCCATCCATGGTTACGAGCAGAACGCCGATGGCGAGGCGGTCATGGCCGCCGCCCGTCGTGTCGCCGGGCGGCGCGAGGCGCGGCGCATCCTCGTGGTCATCTCGGACGGCCAGCCTTGCCATCCAGGCATCAGCCGGTCGACGTTGGAGCGGCATCTGATCCAGACGGTCTCCACCATCACCTCTGCTGGCATCGAGGTGTGGGGCATCGGCGCAGGGACCGAGGCGCCCCGGAGTTACTACAACGAGCGCACAGGCGCCAAGAACATCATCATCAGGGACCTGAACAAGCTCGCCCCTACGCTGTTCGCGGCGCTCGGGCAGCGTCTGGTCGTGAGGGCAGCGTGATGAACGTTACATTTGACACTCTGTACCAAGAGCTGGTACCGCACGTGGAGGGGGTCATCCGCGATGAGTCGGAGCGCTTCCACCGCGCGCTCGGTGTTGACAGAGATGATGCTGAGCAGGAAGCGCGCATCGCTCTGCTGATGTCGCTCCCGCACTACGATTACGCCAAGAGCCGCGGCGGCATCAAAGCCTACGCCCGAAGGGTGATCAGGAACGCGATGTGCGGGCTGATGTACGCAGCGACGGCGCAGATGAGGGCTCCGCACGTGGTGGTGACGTCTCCCGACGGCTCCGAGCGTCTGCTGCGCTACAGCGTGGAGTCGATGGAGTCGCACCCTCTGCTTGACCCGCCTGACGAGGGCTGCCCAGAGTCGGAGTACCTCCACGCGGAAGCAGACGAGCGCATCCGGCTGCTCCGCCTCCGGCTGATGATGTCCCTGTCTGGCCGGGAGCGTGACGTGTTCGAGTGCCAATCGCAGCCCTCGGAAGCGTTCCTGATCTACATGAGGAACAGGGGCATTGAGAGTCCGACCATCGACGCCATCGGTGGCTTCCTCGGGCTGAACAAGAATGAGATCGACTGGTCTGTACACAAGATCAAGCGACTGTTCACCATCATCCTGGAGGAGTCCGAATACATCGACATCATCGAGGCGTCGATGCGCGACGGGCGCTGGCCGATGGTGTATAAGAGCGACATGGCCGCCGACGTCCTGTTCATCCAGACGCTCATCGACGCTCGACAGCTGGACGCACGCCCTTGTGCCGCTGTCGATGCGACGTCGGACGGCGACATCCACAGGATCATCGAGCACTACGAATGGGGCTCCATCGTGCACCTGCGGCTCGATGATGAGCGCCAAGCGACGCTCCTGCTGGAGGGACGGTTCAACCACAGGACGGGCGAAGTCATCGGCGTCGCTGGCCACTGGAAACAGGTGTCGGACTACTTGCCTTGGTATGGCGAGCTCAACAAGGCGCTCGCCAAGCGGAAGCATACGGCCGAGGTGCAAGATGGGTGAGCAACCGTACAAGGGGAACAAGACGCTGATGCCGCTGTGCGTCGCCACGTACCACCGAGGCGATGAGCAGTGCGACGGCGCCCCCTCCGGCGAGACGGAGGCGGACCGGATGCCATGCGTGTATCGTGACCGATGCGTCGCCACCGGCATCTACGGACGTTCCAACCGGCTGGAGCGGTCGCAGCTCATCCAGATTGTGCGAGCCCGAGGCGCCGACGGGCATGTGTCGTCGTACGCTATCGCCGCTGGCGATGATGACGAGCTACAGAAAGCCGTGTCGACCACGATCGCTCGCTGCAAGATCAAGGACGGTGTAGCGGCGCACGCCCCGCTGGTAACGCAAGGCGGCATCCGTCCTGCCACCGCCGTTGTCAGCTCTGCTGTCAAGTCGGTCGTGAGCAAGGCTCCGCTCGTCGTGAAGAAGCCGGGCGCTTCCCGTGGCAAGCTCGTGCCCAACGTCGAAGGTCGCCGAATCGTGGAGGAGATTGGCGACCACTACCAGCAGAACGTCCTGTCGCGCCTCGCCCGGACCATGGCCACGAGCCAGGGCGAGGCGGAGCCGGGGCAGTTCTTCATGGTCGACCGTCGCGCACGGAGCGGATACTGCTCACTGTACATGAAGACAGACGACGGTGGACGTATGGCAGTCACTTCCATGTACTTCCGTCCGAACAACGGCGTGCTGGAGGTGCGTGTCGCCTGTGACTACAAATCATTCATCGGCATGTTCTCCCTCCAGAACAGGGCTCGTTTGAGTCCGGAAGACTACACGGGCAGGGACGGAGCGTTCAAGGTTCGATTCCACCGCCTTGACAAAGGCGGGGCAGCTCTCGTGGCTGAGGCGCTAGACCGCGCCGTGAGAGCAGGTATTCTCGACTTGTCCACGGTCGCAAACGGCCGTCACCTGGAGTGACCGTGGAGGAAGGGCCCAACGTGCCGCCGCGTGATCTGGCTGATCTCTCCGCGGAGCGTGTTGGGCCCTTCCGCTTTTCTCGTGGAGGCGAACGTGGCTGACAAGATGAGAGTGGTCATCATCGGTGCTGGCGTAGCGGGGTTGATCGCCAACTACGTGGCGAAGCAGCACAAACATACGTCGCCCATCGTCCTGGAGCCAGGGCGCGTCGGCGGCGAATGGCTCTCGGGCGGTCTGCGCTACCTCCACGCGTCCGATGAGATGAAGTCGATGATCATCGACATCGGCGGTGTATTCACCCAGTACACGGTGATGGGCGGCATCCATCTCCGGGGGAAGGTGGAGGCGTATCCGGATGTGCTCCGCGGGATGCCAACGGAAGCGGCCAAGCGCATCCAGCAAGACCACTACAGGAAGACACGGCAGACCGAGCCTGATCCGTCGTTCAGCGGCAAGTCCATGAACGATCCTGAAGCCACGGGCGCTCGGCTCGCCCTCCGGTGCGATGCTTCGGACGTCGTGGAGCGTCTACAACGGCAGGCCTTCGTACAGCGAGATGCCGTGGCGAAGGTGGAGCCCGCCGAGATCACCGCCACTTCTGGAGCGGTGTATCCATATGATTACCTGATCTGGACGGCGCCGCTCTGGGCGGCGCAGCGGGCGATGTTCTTCCGGCTCCCGGATGCGCTCGCAATCCGTCTCAACGTGGTGTACATCGAGCCGCACAAGATCGTGGCTGGCGGCGGTGAGAAGGTTCCAGGCGCCCTCAAGGATCCGTACAGCCAGTGGGACTACATCTACACGCCATATACACCGGACGGGCTCATCCACCGCATCTATCCGTTTGAGGATGGGTATGCGTGTGAGTTCAACGGAGCGTGGCCCGAGGGCGACGAGCGGATCACCGTCGGTCTCACTAGCGATCTCAACTTCCTGTTCCCGAACGGATGGGCCATCCGACGTGTGGCCAAGGGGCTGAATGGGCATCTGCTGCCTCTGGAGAGAGAGCCCGCCTGGCCGGCGCACATCCAGCCGCTCGGTCGGTTCGCGCAGTGGGATCCAAGGGCAACGGCGGATGTCGTTCTGGAGCGAGCGTACGCGATGTGCTCCGAGTGGGGTTGGCAACGTTATGCGTGATCGCCTGTCAGAGATGTACACGCTTCAACGCGAGCAGCAGGAAGCACTGGGGCTGGATCCGGCCGGGCTGAATGATGCCGAACGGCGAACCGTCGCCACCGAGCTAGTGGCCCAAGCACACGAGGAAGTCACCGACCTGGGGCGACACGTTCCGGGCTACAAGCGACACCTCCTGCGTATGCCGGCCGTCGTTCAGATGGACGCGGCGGAAGATGTTGCCGATGTATTCAAGTGCGCTCTGGCTTGGGCACAGTTGAACGGCATCACCGCCGAACAACTGATGGACGCGTTCCGTCGCAAGACCGCGATCACGACGGCGCGAGCCGAGGCGGAGCGCACGAGTCTGGAAGCGACTACCAAGCTTCTGTGCGTGGATCTCGATGACGTCGTGGTGGACATTAGCGAATGGCGCGCCCTGCTGGAAGCCATCGACGGTGCCACTCCGGCTGCGATCCAGGCCAACGAGGAAGCGTTCAAAGACGAGTGGAACAGATCGGGCGGCTTCCTCCGGTGCCCTCCTGTCCGAGGCGCGCCGGAAGCGCTCCGGAAGGTCAAGGCGCACGGGTACACCATCGCGGTCGTCACGGCGCGACCCCAGTGGCAGTATCGTCGTCTTCAGGGCGATACGATGGATTGGCTGACGCGCCACGATGTGCCCTACGATCTGCTGCTCTTCAATAAGGACAAGTGCGAGGCGGTTTATCACCATATCCAACCCGCTTGGCCGCGGGCGTTCGTGGAGGACCACACGCGTAACGCCACTGCCTTGGCTGCCATCGGGGTGCCTGTACTCCTGTTCGACACTCCTCGCAATCGAGATATGCCCGAACAAGCCAACATCACTCGCGTCAACGACTGGCAGGCCGTTCTGGCCTGGTTGGGGATCTAAACCATGCTGATGTCGACGGTCGAATACAAGCCGAATCTGTTCGTGGGCGGCGAAGGGCCATACCTGATCGACGATGGTGGACGGAAGCATCTGGACTTCTTCACCGACACGGGCACCGCTTCGATGGGGTACAACTCGACGGAAGCCACGGCGGCCATGGTGCGTATCGTGAGGGAAGGCATCCCGGTCCATGTGCCGAACATCTGCCCGTTTCCGGAGCGCGACTTGGCGGCCCGTCGTCTCTGCGCGACGACAGGCATGTCCAAGGTGTTCTTCAGTAGCAGCGGCGCGGAGTCCGTGGAGGCCGCTATCAAGCTCGCTCGTCTATGGCACCACAAGCGCGGCACCGGACGGTCGGACATCTACGCCATGGCGGGAGGTTTCCACGGACGTTCGCTGGCAACGGTCGCAGCGGGCGATGGGCCGCCATACCACACGGACGGCTTCGGCCCGATGCCGGAGGGCTTCTACAAGTTCAACGAGCTGGAGGAGATTCCGCGCGACGCCGCGGCCATCCTCCTGGCGCCTGTGTTCGGCCACCACGACGTCCGAGTGCTCAGCCGTGCCTTCCTGAAGGCGCTCCGAACGTACGCAGACGCCAACGATATCGTGCTCATCTTCGATGAGGTCCAGAGCGGGTCTGGTCGCGCCGGAGCATGGAACCACCTGCGCCCGCGTCCTGACATCGTATGCTTGGCCAAGGGGCTGGGCATGGGCATCCCTGTCGGCGCGACGCTCGCCAACGAGAAGTTGGCGGACACGTTCACCCCTGGTACGCACTTCTCCACGTTCGGAGGCAATCCTATTCAGATGGTGTTCATCAACGCCATGATCGATGCTCTCACGCCGTCGCTGCTGAAGAGCATTCACGAGAATGGCGAATGGCTTCGTGAGCATCTGGAGCGCAGCTCCTGGGTTCGGGCGGTCCGTGGCGTTGGCCTGATGATCGCCTTCGACATCCGAGGAGACGCGCGATCGTTCGCCCGGCTCTGTGGCGAGCGTGGTCTCATCCTCGGAGCGTGGCGGCCCAACCCGGTCAAGATTGCCCCGCCTCTCAACATCGTTCGCGCGGAGCTGGAGCACGGGTTGGCGATCATGAACGAAGCAGCCAGGGAGATGTCCGGTGCTCGTGGTCGTTGAAGGTGTCAACGGCGGCGGCAAGTCCACGCTGGTCACTGCCCTCAAGGAACAACACGACTTGGTGGAGCTCAAGCCGTTCCAAGCCTTCAGGAAGGGCCACTGGGGGAACAATGGCAGCGGCGATGAGCTTCTGCGGCGTCTGCGCGTGCCCTTCAACTCGCCAGTAGAGGACCTGTTCATCGCGGATGCTGTCAGCGCGCTGTCAGCGCGGCAGTCGTTCATCCTGGACCGCTCGCTGCCGTCGGGGCTGGCATACGCCGGCACCCCGCCGAGCATCGGAGCGGACATGTGCCGCGTTTGGTTGCGCCTACTGGAGGGCGTAACCATCGTTCCTATCGTGCTGACCGTGAGTCACGAGACCGCCAGCGCGAGGCTCGCCCCGGAGCGTCGAATGATGCGCGTTCGTCATGACCAGCTACAGGATGCTATTCTACACTGGTCCTACCATCTGTTTGGGATGCCTTGCCGTATCCCCACCGGAGCGCTCGCCCCGGCCGACGTCTTGAAGCGAGCCAACCAGGAGATCTGGAAATGCATCTGATGTCCACAGTGACCGTTCGTGACGTTCCCTTCGTGGACGCCAGCGGCGCTACTCTGTATGCGCAGGATGGTCGCGCGTTCATCGACTTCTTTGCCGATAGCGGAGCGGCATCGCTGGGATACAACTCGACAGAGCACTCGCAGATGCTCAATCGTGCGGCGACTGGAACTGTGAGTGTTCCGTTCCACGTGCCGTGTATCTTCAACTGGCCGTTCCGGGAGAAGCTGGCGGCGCGCCTCTGCTCCAAGTTGGAGATGGACCACGTGTTCTTCTGTACGTCGGGGACAGAAGGCATCGAGACTGCGATCAAGCTCGCCCGACGATGGCAATGGGACATCGACAAGCAGAACGCGCGTACGACCATCTACACGGTCGCCGGGGCGTATCACGGGCGCACGTACGCCTCGATGGCGAGCGGCGATTGCCCGTCGTATCACACGGACGGCTATGGCCCGCTGCCGGAGGGATTCCAGCGCTTCACCGAGCCCAGGGGCATCGGGGAAGATTGCGCCGCCGTGCTCCTGTCGCCGGTCGCGTGCTCCAACGACGTTCGCCCGTATGATCAGCAGTGGCTCCGCTCCGTTCACCGTCGTGCCTTCGCTCTCGGAGCGCCCGTGATCTGGGACGAGGTTCAGACGGGTGCGGGGCGCTCCGGCACGATGAGCTACGCTGACAGGTTCCGGGGCGACTTCCGGCCGAACATCTCCGTGTTCGCCAAGGGGCTGGGCATGGGCTTCCCGGTGGCCGCGGTCGTGGCCGAGATGCCGTACAGCCAGGCATTCACTCCTGGCACCCACTTCTCCACGTTCGGTGGCTCCGGACTCGGAATGCTCGCCATCGATGGGATGATGGATTGGCTGGACCTCCACCGAGGCGTTCCGGAGACCGTGGGCCAGATCATCGCCAAGGGAATCGAGGGCATGCCGCACGTGGGCGCCATTCGTCGCGTCGGCGCCATGGTCGCTTTCGACTGCGATGTAAGCATCTTCGATGTGGCCAACGAAGCCATGAAGAGAGGCCTGATCATCGGCGCCTTCCGGCGCGGTGTCGGCGTCATCAAGATCACTCCTCCCCTCAACATCAGTCCTGACGAACTGGAAGAGGGGTTGAAGCGACTGCGGGAAGCGCTCGCAGCCGTCGGACAGTAGCAGAGCAAGGAGATCAGCCATGTCGGATAGAGTGAAGAAGCCCGTGGTGTTCGATAGCAACGAACAGCCGGAGCCCGTGATCAAGACGCCCAAGGTCACGTTGATGTCGTGGACCAGCGACCCGATGGAGGTGGTGTACGCCATCTGGGAGGCGTCCAAGACGGACAAGCCGCTGCGTACGCCGCAGCAGATCAAGGCCGAAGTACACCCCGACGAAGTGCGCAAGCTCTTCCTGGCCGTCATCCGCCAGGGCATCCCCATCGGCGAGCACGTCAACTTCGTGTTCATGTTCGAGAACATCAGCGTCAGCTGGCGTGAGCACGCGGTGAGACATCGCATCGGCGTCTCGCCTTCGCCGGAGCGCTCCGGAGCCGACACGGTCATCGACATCATCCCGGACCGGGCCACGTCCAGCTTCTGGTCGCAGTCGGCGCGTATCTTGGACATGGGCACGTTCGCGCGCGACAACGCCTATCGGGTGCCGCAGTCGATTCTGGAGCACCCCAAGATGGCGGAGCTGCTTTCCAAGTGGACGCACCACATGGAGGTGACCGAGGCGCTCTACAACGAGATGGTGGCGGAAGGCATCCCGATGGAGGATGCGCGCGAGCTGATCCCCATCGCGATGCAGCACCGCATGAGCTGGAGCCTCAACATCCAGTCTCTCCGCCACATCGTGGGCGAGCGTGGGTGCTGGATTCTTCAGCTCGGCATCTGGGGGCCGATCATCGAGGGGATGATCGCGGAGCTGGTGGAGAAGGTGGATCCCGTGTTCAGCTCGCTGGTGACGCCTCCGTGCCTGTCGGGCAAGGAGGGCCCGCCGAGCTTGTACGACGGCACGACGGCGACGCCTCCGACCGAGTGGGTGGGGTGCCGTTTCATGGAGGAGAACAGGCGCCGCTACACGGGCGAGGACAAGCTGCCGCCGTGCTCTCTCCACTACACGCACGAGGCCACGCCCGAGCAACGCACACTCGCCGACAACCAGGCGACGGCGCGTGCGATGGGCGAGCACGCCGACAAGCGGAAGCTGTTCTGGGGTCGTGACCCGTGGAGCGGGCGTCGCCTCCGCGTGATCCAGTAGCAGCACCGAGGCTCGGACACAGATGCCCTCCTTGGAAGAGATGCGCCGCCGCTTCGCGCCCGGAGCGGCATCTGTGTCCGAGCCCGAATCGCCTTCGGGCGTGTCCGTCGATTCTCTGGAATCATTCTACAGACACGCCGTTATGACTGTCATTCTCGACGGTGTAACGGAGCAACTGGGCAGCGCAAACAAACATACCCTAAGAGGCTGCGTCACCTACTGCGGGCGCGACTGGAGCGTGCGACCCGAGGTGAGCGCCGCGCTGGAAGATGCGGTCAAGTACGCACATCCATTCAAGCCGAGCGTGGACGTGGCGAAGCAACGAGCGTCGCTGCAAGTGCCGGTGGCTGTGAATCGGATCAAGGCCGCGGCTGTGAAGATTGGCCTGGTCGCAGTTGCCAAGGTTTCGTTGCCGTCGCGCGAGATGTCCGATGAAGAGATGTCTGCCTTGTTCGCCAGCGAGGCCAGCGAGGAAGTGCCGCCGCCCACGTCGCGCTCGCCTGACTCGCCTCGGCCGGGCGGGGTGGATCTCGGCGCTATGTCGAAGGATCGCACAAGGATCAAGCGAGACGCTATCAAGGCTGCCGCCGTGTCCCGAGGTGTTCCCCTCGGCCCTCCCCCGGCGCCGCTTCCACCCACGACGATTGTGTTCCCCAAGGACAAGCGGTATACGCTGTCTGTGGATGGCACCGACGCCGTGATGAACGTCGGCAAGCACAAGGGCAAGTCGCTGAGCGACATCGTTCTGGAAGATGGCGGCTACCTGGATTGGATGTCCAAGTCGGGCGGCGACTGGCCCAAAGATCTGATCGATGTAGTCAAGTACGTTCGTGCCAATGTAGAGGCGCTGAAGGCGAGGCGTGGCCGTGGCTGAAGTCGATGACTTTGTAACGCTACACACACACAGCGACATGAGCCAGCTCGATGGTTGCGGGACCATCGGAGGCTATGTCAAGGCGGCCAAGGAGCGCGGCCATCGCGCTATCGCCATCACCGACCACGGTACGATGCGTGGCTACATGAAGCTCCACGAGGCGACCGAGGAGCACGGGATCAAGCCCATCTACGGCATCGAATTCTACGTGTCTCCGGACATGCGCCGACGTGGGCTTACGGACGAAGAGAAGGCAGAGGTCACCAAGGGGCTCAAGAAGGCAGAGTGCAAGGATGCGATCAAGAACCACGAGGAGCGGATGGGCATCCGCGATCGGTGGCACATCTGCGCGTGGGCCCGGGATGACGTCGGGCTTCGGAATCTGTACAAGCTGTCGTCGGCCGCTTTCATGGAGGGCTTCTACTACAAGCCTCGCATCGACGTCAACGAGCTGGAGAAGTACAGCGAAGGCGTGATGATCTCGACGGGGTGCCTGTCGAGTCCGGTCAACGACAGCTGGAATGCCGGCAAGCGGCGCCAGGCGCTGGAGTACGCAGACCGGCTTCACGGCATCTTCGCAGACCGCCTGTGGTTTGAGGTTCAACCTCACGCCATCGCGGATCAACGCGTTGCCAACGCCCTGATGCTCAAGCTCGCGGAACGCTACGGAGGCACCGACCGACTCCTGGCCACGCAGGATGCGCATTATATCGAGCAGTCCGATTGGGAGCACCACGAGATTCTATTGTGTATTGGTACAGGCTCGAATTTGGACGACCCGAACAGGTTCAAGTTCGATGGCAATGAGTTCCACTTCAGGCGGCGCAAGGAGATGGCGGAAGCCTTCGCGCGTCACCACGAGTTCATGCCCTCCCACCTCGTCAAGAAGGCGCTGGACAACACGCTCGCCTTCGCAGATCAATGTACGGCCAAGGTGGTCGTGGACTGGCGCAAGGCGCTTCTCCCGGAGCCGGGCATCCCGGAGTCGTTTGGCCACGACACGTTTGCGTATCTGAAGCATCTATGTCTGACGGGGTGGGCATGGCGTGATATGCCCCAACGCGTCGCCGCATACGCTGCGCGCGAAGGCATCGACATGAACGAGGCCACCCAGCGCTACACGGCGCGCCTGAAGCACGAGATGGGCGCTCTCAAGCGCCAGGGCTTCGTCAACTACTTCCTGATTGTGCGCGACATCTACGCCTTCGCTCGGGAGCAGCGTCACGTCCTGGGGCCGGGGCGAGGCTCTGTGGCCGGCTCGCTCGTGGCGTATCTCCTCGGCATCACGGCCATCGACCCCATCGAGCACGGGCTCATCTTTGAGCGCTTCATCAACCCCCATCGCATCGACATGCCCGACTGCGATATGGACTTTGAAGACAGACGTCGACACGAGATCATCGAGTACATCCGACGGACGTATGGCGATGACAAGGTGTGCCAGATCGCGACCATCGGCAAGCTCAGCGGCAAGCAGTGTCTCATCGACGTCTCCCGGGTGCTTGACGTCCCGCTCATGAGGGTGCGACAAGTGACTAGCTCGATCATCGAGCGGTCTAGCGGCGACGAGCGAGCGAGCCAGACCATCGTGGACTCCTTCAAGGACTTCGATGTCTGTAAGAAGTTCAATGAGGACTATCCCAAGGTGCTGTATCACGCTCAGCACCTGGAGGGCATGGCCAAGAATCTGGGCATCCACGCAGCCGGCGTCATCGCTTCGTCGGTGCCGCTCACCGACGTCATCCCCCTGGAAGTCCGGAAGCACGATGGCGCCGACGTCGTGGTGTCTGCTACGGACATGTATGCAGTCGCCGCCGTGGGTCTCGTCAAGTTCGACATCCTCGGGCTCCGAACGCTCTCTGTCATCCACGACGCCCTGACGGCGATTGAGGAGCGACACGGCCGCGTCATCGACATGGAGAGCGTGGCGGACGTGGACCTCCAAGACCAGAGGGTGTTGGGAGCGTTCACGGCACATGATTACGGCGGCATCTTCCAGTACGACACGCCCAGTGCCGACAAGGTGTGTATGGGCGTCAACTTCGACACGTTTGAGGACGTCGCCGCGATGACGGCTCTCAACCGGCCGGGCACGTCGCGCTCCGGCCTGGCGACCAAGTACGTGGAGCGCAAGAAGAATCCAGCGCTGGTGGCCAAGGTCGACTTCCATCCGATGGTGTCCGAGATCACCAAGGATACGCTCGGCATCCTCGTGTACCAAGAACACGTCATCCGCATCTTCACTGAGATCGCGGGCTTCGCCCCGGGCACCGCCGACTCTCTGCGCAAGACCATCGCCAAGAAGATCGGCGACGAGACGCTGGGACGGGAGCGCGAAGCCTTCGTGGAGGGGGCGCTCAAGCATACGCCCGGGATGACCAAGGACGTGGCGAACCGTATCATGGATGCCATCACCTTCTTTGGGTCGTACGGCTTCAACAAGTCCCACGCTACGGCCTATGGGATGATCGCCTACTGGTGTATGTGGCTCAAGGTGTACTATCCGTTGGAGTTTTACTGGGCGTTGATGCGTAACGAGCCAGACCGCATTCGCGTCCAGCAGATCGCCAAGGACGCCAAACGCCATGGCATCCCGCTCCTCCCTCCGCACGTCTCGGTGTCCAATCAGCAGTTCAGCATCGATGACGGGCTTGGAGCCATTCGCGGTTCGCTGGTCGACATCAAGGGTGTGGGCGAGAAGGCAGCAGCCGCGGTCATCGCCGCGCAGCCGTACACGGACATCGTCGACTTTGCGGACAGGGTTGATCGACGTCAGTGCAACCGGGGTGCCGTCGCGGCGCTCGCCAAGGCAGGCGCACTCGATGACATGTTCCCGAACATCCGATGGCTCGTGGATAACATGGAGCGATACTGGGGGACGTTGACGAAGCCGCGCAGCCAGAAGTCCGTGGACGCTCTGGATGCGATGCTGGAAGAGGCACAGAGCGTTCCTGACTACACCGATGAGGAGCGACAGTTTGTGACCTCATCGGTCAACCCGCTCGCCTTCGGCAACCACCCCATCGACGCCTACAAGCTCTTCATGGAAGAGCAGGTGCGTGTCGAGCTTGCCGACATGGGCGATGAGAACTTCTTCAAGGACTATGACAACAAGGGATGTTTCGTCGCTGGCGTTGTCGTGGAAGTCAAGTACAACCAGATCGGCGACTTCCACACCGGTGAACTCCCGTCCGAGCTGGAGCGCAAGCGTCAGTTCTGGGGCGCCCGGTACGCCAACGTCAACATCGAAGACAAGAGTGGTAAGCAGAACAGATTCAAGTTTGACATCGATGTCTTTGATGACTTGCGTCCCATCATCGATCTAGGCGTTGGCTCCGCCATTCTCGTCCACGCGACGGCCAGCAACTTCACCGGCACCCTACGCGTCCAGTTCGCGGTCGACATGGAGGGCTTCCGCACGCGCGTTCGCTCCGGCGAGGCGATGACGATGTGGGAGCGCGTGATCAGCGGCCAGCATCCGGCCGTAACCTACCCTTGGCCCGACGAGCGGAAGGCGAACCTGCGCATCACCAACGAGGCGTTCTGGCATTCACAGGGCGGCGGTGTGTTCTGTGGACTGGTGACCAACGTCAAGCTCAAGTACGACCGTAAAGGCGGTCTGATGGCGTATGCCGGTATGATCAGCGGCGACCTTCGGTACATTGAGGTGGTCATCTTCGCTTCTGTGTGGGTCGATGCCAAGCGCGTGTTCAAGGCTGGGCGGCTCCTGAAGCTGGAACTGGAGCGACAGCCGGACAAGCGGCGGGGATGGTCGTATCTGTACACGGGCGGTCGCGTCGAGTGGCTGAAGAGAGCCGAGGTGCTGGATGGCGGCGAGTTGGATGTGGACGCTTCATCGGGCGCAGGCGGGACGGCGTAGGGCCTTCCCTCGGAGGAAGTCATGTCTGGGTTGAACGAGTTGGCCAAGAAGGCGAACATCAGTCTGAAGGACGCCAAGAGCCTGTTCTCGACCATCCTCGGTCTCTTGGCCGACGACAACGAGACTCACGTCACCATCCCCAACTTCGGCTCCTTCAGGGTCAAGCGTATCCCGGGGCGAACGGTCCAGAGTCCTGTCATCCAGGGCGGCGAGCCCGTGACGTTCTCAGACCAGCTGTCGATCATGTTCAAGCCGGCTCCATTCGTCAAAAAGAAGCTGGCGAACATGGCGTCATACAAGAAGGGACGAGCCACGGCGGCCAAGAACCTTTTGGAGCGCCCGCCGCGAAAGAAGGCCACCGCCGTGCCGACCAAGGAGGGCTGACGATGCCTGTCGACTTCAACAAGCGTATCATCGTCGTCGCGGGGACACAAGTCGAGGTGAACACCGCCGACTTGGTGATCAGTGACATCAGCAACGACATGACTCAAGTCGCCTCGCAGATGGCGTGGTGGGCGAGCGTCATGGGCGAGGCGGAGCGTGAGCTCATCGAGGTGGACGCCGCATACAGGGCGTTCCGCTCGCGCAAGGTCGGGGGGCTCCCGGCGACGCTGGCCGAGTGGCGCGTCAAGGCGGCCATCGATGGAGATGCCGAGTTCAGGAAGCACAAGGCTGACATCGCCCGCTGCGAGGGAAACATCGCCACCGCTCGCGGCATGTTCGATGCCTTCGCCAAGAAGGCGAATGTGCTCCAATCCAAGGGAGCAAACGTGCGTTCGGAGGTGGAGACGATTGGACTCCACACGCCAGCAGCGCCCCGGCCGGCTCGGTCAGCGCGCGCTGGCTCCGGTGACGTAGATTCAGAGCCACGCCCGCGTCGGGAAGGGCCGATGGCGAAGCACCACAAGATGTCGGACGATTGAAGGAGGATGCGATGGGTGTAGATGTCAACAAGATGAGGGAGGATGCGGAGTCACACCAGAGGGGTGGTGACTTCATCCAGCTGGAGAACGGCGAAACGCTGGTGTACATCCACCCGCCGTGCCGCGACAACGACACGTTCGCCCCGACGACCGGGTTGCCGTACATTCCGGTGACCGTCCACTACGGCGTCGGCAAGTCCAAGTCCATGGTGGTCTCCCTGGACAAGGAGAAAAACCCCGTCATCGCCCATCCCTTCCTGAAGGAGGCGTTCAAGGCCAAGAAGATCCGCATCCCCGAAGTGTGCCCGATGGCGGAGGCGCTGGCCTCCGGCACGCTGACGGACGACGAGATCGACGACATGCGCCCGCAGACGCGCTTCATGTTCGGCATGACCGTCCTGGGCTTCCGGAAGGATTCCAAGTCTCTCTGGAGCATGGAGGCCAATCCGAAGCCGGGCGTGTACTTCGGCGGCAAGCAGGTGTACGACGGCATCACCGGCGTGTTCTTCGACTACGGCGACATCACGGACCCGAACGCGGCGATCCTGGTCCGCCTCATCAAGTCCGGCAAGGACCGCAACACCAAGTACGAAGGCAAGGTACACACCGAGACGGCCAAGAAGGCGATGGTGCTGTCGAAGGGCCTGCGCGCCAAGCTGGCCGACGCGATGAAGGTGGGCGGCGACTGTGACCTGTGGCGCATCGTCGGCAACTTCCTCAAGACGCCCGCAGAGGTGGAGGCCCTGCTCTCCGGAGCGGCGGTGTCCGGTGACGCGGCCGAATTCGACGATGACGCGCCGGCTCCGGCCAAGCGCACGGCGGCGGCGAAGCCCGCCCCCAAGCGCGCTGCCCCGGCGCCCGAGCCCGAGGAAGTGGTGCCCGACGACGAAGCAGAGCTGGAGGCAGAGGCAGCTGGCGAGTCCGAGGAGCCGGCCGAGGCGGAGGCGGAGCAGGAGACCATCGAGCACTCCCAGGAGTGCATCGAGGCGGGTGGCGAGGATTGCGTGGAAGACTGCCCCGTGGCCATCTACTTGGCCGAGCAGGCGGCGGCCGAGGCGGAGCCCGAGGCGGAGGAAGCCGCCGCGGAGGAAGAGGCAGCCGAGGAGACGCCCGAGGAGCCCGCGGAGGCGGAGGAAGAGGTGGCCGAGGAGACGGCCGAGGTGGAGGCAGAAGCAGAAGCGGAGGAAGAGGTGGCCGAGGAGCCCGAGGAGCCTCCGCCCCCTCCGCCCAAGAAGGCGGTGGCGTCCGCCAAGCCCGCGCCGAAGCCCGCCCCGGCTCCGGCGAAGCCGGCCGCTGCCAAGCCGGCGCCTGCTCCTGCCAAGCCGGCCGTCGCCGCCAAGGCGACGCCCGCCGCGAAGCCGGCAGCAGCCGCGGCTGCCAAGCCCGCGGCCAAGCCGGCCGCGCCTCCGGCCGACGAAGATCTGGGCCTGGAAGAGCTGGAGGCGGAGCTCAAGGGCATGACCGCTCCGCCCAAGGCAGCCGCCAAGCCGGCCGTCGCGGCGGCGAAGCCCGCGGCGGCGGCGACGCCCGCCCCGGCTCCGGCGAAGCCCGCTCCCGTCGCCGCGAAGCCTGCCGCGGCCAAGCCGGCCGTTCCTGCCAAGCCCGCCGCCAAGCCCGCCATCGTCGCCAAGAAGTAGTCCACACCCATGGCGGCCAAAAAGAAGTCCAAAGCGTCCGCCACGGACGCTGCCACGGCCGCATCCCCCGCGTTCGCAGATGACGACATCGCCGTTGAGGTCCTCGGAGGAATCCGAGCGGCCTGCGGCGGCGATGACGTCGCTATGTTCGTGGGTTCGGATGCCATGGCGTTCAAGATCAGGGGTGTCATCTCGACGCAATGCCCTGGTCTGGACGTCGCGTTGGGACGTGGGGGCGTCCCGCTCGCTCGGTTGACCATCCTCCACGGCAAGGAGGGTTGCGGGAAGACGACGCTGGCGCTACACATCGTCGCCCAATGTCAGCAAGAGGGCGGCTTGGCCGTCTACATCGACAAGGAGCACACTCTGGATCCGGAGTACGCTGCTGCCATCGGCGTGGACGTGAACCGTCTGATCATCAGCCAAGACGGTACGCTGGAAGACATCGTCAAGATGATGTACAAGATCATCGACTTGGCGGCTGCACACCGACAGCGTCTGGGGCGTCGCGTCCCCATCGTCATCGTCTTGGACTCGATCAACGCGGCCATCGCCAAGTGTCGCATCGACGGGCAGCCCGGCGACGCACACGTGGCGCCGGAGGCGCGCATCTGGTCCGCGGAGTTGCCCAAGCTCTGCGCGGCCTGCTACAAGGAGGATGTGGCGCTGATCTTCATCAGCCAGGTGCGCAAGAAGCTCAACGTCATGTTCGGCGATCCTGACGAGATTGCCGGTGGCGAGGCGCCCAAATTCTACGCCAGCATCATCCTCAAGCTCACGCCCACGGGGGCATCGCGAGAGTCCGCGGATGGCGCCGCGACGACGGGCGACGACCAAGACGCCATCAAGGTCGGTTACATGTGCGAGGCCCAGGCCAAGAAGAACAAGGTGGCCCCGCCCTTCCGCAAGGCAGGCTTCCTTGTTCGCTACGGCCAAGGCATCGACTTCCACTATTCCCTGCTCATGACGGCAGTCGCCCAGAAGATTGTCGTCAAGACGGGCGGATGGTTCTCCTACAACGATGAGCGCATCGGCAACGGCGCCATCGCCGCGGCCAAGGCTCTTGCCGCCAACGCGACGATGACGGCCGACATCAACTGGGCACTCCGGAGCAAGATGGGCTGGGTGGAGGAAGCGGAGGCGGCAGCAGAGTCGGGCGAGGTCATCCACCACAGCGACGATTGCCTGGCCTCGCCGGGCGACTGTATCGAGGGTTGCCCGGCGTACGGGCTGTGAGGCGAACGATGCCCCGGGTTCACTCCTATCGTGCTCTGTTCATCTCGGACATCCATATGTCGAACAAGCTGCCTCAAGCGCAGCTGGTCGCCGATGGCGTGACCGACCGACTCAACGACCAACTGGCGTTGTGGTCGCGCGTGGAACAGACCGTGAAGGAGGCGAAGCCCGCTGCCACCTACATTCTAGGTGACCTGTTCGACAAGTCGCTGGTCGACGCGGTGACGCTTACAGCTACCGTCGAGGCAATTACGTCGCTGCCTGGGCCCAAGTACATCCTGCCGGGCAACCACGACGCGGTGTCGACGTCGGGCGGGCGGTTTACGGTGGAAGCGTTCGGCAAGATGGGGCGTCGAGACGTCCAGTACATCGGTGCGAGAAGTGCTGCTGCGTACATCGATATCGACGATTGGTTGCGCTTCCATCCCGTCGAGTACAGCCACACCGAGCGAGCGTTGGGCGCCATCCGTTCCGCGAATGTGGCGGAACGCCCCGTCAACGTTCTGCTGCTACACCATAGCATCCTCGGGTGTACGCACCTCGGATGGACATGCGACGATGGGCTCGATGCGAACGAAGTCTGTGATGGATTCGACCACGTGCTCAGCGGGCACTTCCATACGCCGCAGATGTTCGGCCCTGACGACAAGGGCCGATACCTCGGAGCGCCCATGCACCATCGCATGGATGACGAGGGACGTGCCGCGGGGTACTGGCTCGTGGACTTCACTTCCGACGGGCAACGTGACGAGACGTTCGTGGACGGCGGTGCGCCGCTAATGTGGAGCGCTGCGTGGCGGGGAAGCGCGGCCAAGACTCGGCACGAGGCGCGCCCCGGCGACTACCTACGTGTCACCGTCGAGGCCACTCAGCCCGAGTGGGTGGCGGTCCGTCCGGCCGTGTATGAGTACATCGAACGTTTGAAGGGCGAAGGCATCCGAGCCTCGGCCAAACATCGTCCCATCTACCACCATTCAGAGCGTCTGGTCGCATCGTCCGTCGAGACGTCGATGACGCCGGAGGCGATGGCGGATGCTTACGTTGCTTCCGCTGACGTTGACACGAATGGTTTGGACGTCGACTTGCTCAAGAGCATCGGTCGTCAGGCGCTGGAAGAGGCACGCCGGAGGATGGCATGAAGCTCGATGAGATGCGCCGACGTTTCGAGCGGGGGCCAGACATCGCGAGTCCGGGCGCCTCTTCCCCGGTGCTGTTCGTTCGGGAGCCGTCGCTGCGGCTGCCGACCGAGACAACGACGTTCGCGGCAAGGTTCACGACGGCAGCTGAGCGTGAGGAGGAATACAGACGCCGCGCCGATGAGTACGACGCTCTTGAAGCGTCGATGGACCCGAGCCTTTGGAAGCTGATGTCACACGCGGGCCCGTTGCTCGTGGATGTTAAGTCCGTGCTGAAGGAGATCAACGGCAGCATCGTCTTTCCAACGGAGTTTTTCCACCCCACGTCTCCATCGTGGAACCAGCTGAAGAACCGCCTCGCACAGATCATCACGCTGTGGTCACGTGACATCGAGCGAGCCTATGGAGTCGACCCAATGAAGGGTCGTGCTCTCAACATCTCGCTGCGAGCCACCAGGGCTGACTTCCAATTCAACGTCACCGACGCGATGTGGGTTGAGGAACAGAAGTCACGTCATCGCAGCGCCGTCATCTCCGGACGTGAAGTCATCCAGGTGGGTGCGTATGGATCTGCTTTCGGTCACCGCGACTAACGCCTGCTCATTCGAGCGACTGGAGATGCCTCTCCATCGCCAGGGGCTGGTATGGATCGGCGGTCACAACTGTGACTCCGAGGCGGCCAAGAGCAACGGCTCAGGCAAGTCCAACGTCTTCAAGGTCATCACGTGGGCGTTGTACGGTGAGACTATCGACGATGAGGACCCTGACAAGATCATCCGCTTGGGTACCAAGTGCGCGAGCGCGAAGGTAGAGGCGACGGACGGAGAGACGTCGTGGCGATGGGAGCGTGATCGTCGAAAGGGCGCGCCTCGCCTCCGGCTCTACCGTGACGGTGCTCTACAAGACGGGAGCAGGACCGAGCTTCAAGCGCGAATCAACGAGCTGCTTGGAATCGACTTCCAAGCGTTCAGGAACACCTCCATGTATGCTCAGCGCGACAACAAGCGCTTCGCAGAGCCGGAAGTGACTGACGCCCAGCGCAAGGAAGTTCTTCAACGCATCCTCCGCACGAACATCTACGGTGTCTGCCACGCGTGGACCAAGGAGCAGAACCTTGACCTCAAACGGTCGGAGTCATCGCTGTCGGCAACCCTCGCGACGTATCGGGCTCGTGTCGATGAGATCGACTTGGATGGGCTGGAGGCAGAGACCAGCGCCTGGGACGATGAACGTCGTGACCGAGTGGTCGCCGCCCGGGAGAGCGCTCGTGCCTTCCTGACGGAAGCTAAGACGCTCCGCGCGAGTGCGCCCGACTTGGACGACATCGAGACGCGATTGGCTTCGCTCCGAAGCGAGCGTGCGGAGCGCTCCAAGTCAGCATCGGGCATCGACGCCATCGAGGCTTCGATCACTACGCTCCAGGAGCGAGTCAACGACATCGACGTGGAAGTGCGCACGGCAGAGCGTGAGGCGCAGAGCATCGATGAACGTCTGGCTGCGTTGGAGGGCGAGAGCACGTGCCCGACTTGCTCCAGCTCTCTCGCGGAGGGTAGCACGGCGCATGAGCACGTCGTTCAGATGCGCGCTGACTTTGAGACCAAGACCGATGAGTGGCATGACGCGAGCAAGCGGTTGAGCGTTGCTCGCGCGTCACTTGCCGATGAGTTCAAGAGGCGCGACGCAGCCCGGCGAGCCTCACGCGAAGTCAGACGTCACGATGACTTGATCGCCAACGCTCTTGATGAGTTGAACGAAGGTCGCGATCACGGCCGTCGTGTCGATGTCGTCGCCGCCTCGGCAAGAGCGAAGTTGGATGAAGCGAAGTCCATCGCGGCAGAGACCAATCCACATACGTCTCGGTTGGAGACCGCGCGTGCTCGCGTCGATGAGCTCAACGCGCTCATCGAGACGACGCAAGCGGAGTTGGATGCCGTCACGAACAGACGAGCTCACTTTGAGTTCTGGATGCGCGGCTTCGGCCCGACTGGGTTGCCCTCGTTCGCACTCGACAAGTGGATGCCGTATCTCACCGAGCGCGCGAACCACTACTTGGAAGTGCTCGCCGATGGCGACATCACGATGACGTTCAGCACCCAACGAGAGCTCAAGGCCAAGGGCGAGTATCGAGATGAGATCGGCATCAACTGGAGCATCGAGGGAGTGGACGGTTATCCTCCGAGCGGAGGGCAGTTCAAGAAGATGTCCGTGGCTACTGACTTCGCGCTGATGGATCTCGCTTGCTCTCGTGAAGGTGCGTTCATCGACTTGCTTTGCCTCGATGAGTGTCTTGACGGACTCGATGCCGAGGGGCGTCAGCGCGTACTCCACTTGCTTCACTCGCTTCGTTCGCGTCGTGGCTCCATCTTCGTCGTCAGCCACGAGCAAGACGTTGCTGAGGTGTTCGAGCGAGCGATCACAGTCGTGAAGAAGGATGGCGTGTCAACGCTGGAGGTGGCGTGATGCGTTGCGAGACGTGCGGGCAAGTGCTCAACGAGACGATCACGCGAGAGATCAGCGTCACGCTCGATGACGAGCATCCCAACGGTGCCGTAAGCGGAGATGGAGAGAGCGACGCCGACATCGTCACGTATGAGTGCCTCAACCCCGCTTGCCCGGAGAATGACCTGTGAGCGAAGTCCTGAACGTGACCGCCATCGACGTTGACGGCGACGTTGTAGTCCAAGGCATGGACCTATCTCTCAACCACGGAGCCGTCGTTCAACTTCGCAACGGAGCGCTCGACACCTTCTGGTACTACACCGACCAAGCCGGCTCTGCTAGCAGGTGCCATGGCATCGGCTACCGATTGACGTTGGACGGCAAGGCGGACAAGCACACCAAGGCGATGAAGCGTCTGGCGTGGATTGAAGAGTGGCTCGACAGCGTCCCGCTCGCTTCCGGTCCTGACTACGTGGGCGTGGAAGACTATGCGTTGCACGAAGGGCAAGGCGCTCATCAGCTCGGTGAAGTGGGTGGCATGGCGAGGATGCTCCTGTGGAAGAGGGGCGTTCACTTCCGGCTGCACGATCCGGTAAGCGTGAAGATGTTCGCGACGTTCAACGGCGGAGCGCCCAAGGACGCAATCGAAGCCGCCGTTGCCGACCGTTGGGGGTGGGACTTCGGAGCATACAACGGTCCTCAGACGGGCAAGCATCCATCCCGGCGGACGTCGGAAGACTTGGCCGACGCGTACACCATCGCCGTGCTCGTCTGGACGGAGGTGTTGCTGCGCTTCGGCATCATCCGCCTGGACCAGCTCCAGCCGAAAGAGATCCAGGTGTTCAACCGAGTTACGGCGACATATCCAACGTCGCTTCTCTCGCGTGAGTGGATCTGCCGCGAGACTTGACAGCGCCCTTGAGTCCGTCCGTTACGGAAGCCCAGGAGACTTCCGATGGCGGCGAACACTTGGGAGTTGGTTCGTGATCTTGGACTGGCGGAGCGACGCTTGGCGGAGGCGCGGCGTCTGCTTCCACTCGGGCAAGCCAGCCACCGAGACATCGAGCGTGAAGAGGGCGAAGTCCAACGCCTGCTGATCGAGATTCAGACGATCCAGGCTAGCTGTTCCCACCATCGAAACCCTGAGAGGCTAGACCGATGTCTGAAGTGCGGCAGCACGATGGAGCCCGAAAAGAAGCCGGGCGGACCCGCTCTGGCCAAGGCCAAGAGGCGGTCGCCGCTGGACATCCGCCGACGGGCAAGCTGATGCACTCGGACAAGCCCGTCAGCAAGCACTCGTCGGCCATCGGGATCACCGAGTACACCGACGACATGGCCAAGATGGGCCAGCTGGAGTTCATGTATTACACACACGGGCTGGTGGACGACATTCACCACCGGCTCGGGTGCCCCGGCTGCGACCCGAAGGCGCCTGCCAATCCGGCGCTGGCGGAGTGGTTCCGTATCGAGGCCAAGTGGCGCGCCCGGGGCGAGGCTCCGGCGTGCCCTATCGAGCGTCAACGATGGTACAGCGAGAACAACCGAGGGAAGCGGTGGTGGAGGGAGGAGATCCACGGCATCGCCCACTACGTTCCGCTGCCCGGAGACAAGCGCCATGAGGTGTAACCGTCTCATCATCGATGGCCGCCACTTGCTATGGCGTACAGCTGACGCGCACTCGGACTTGTCCGTGGAGCTGGATGGCGAGGATGTTCCGACCGGAGGCATGTATGGCTTCCTCAGCGTCGCCATTCGAGTCCACGCCAAGTACGGCGGCAGGGTCGCCGTGACTTGGGAGGGGCAACACGGCAAGCGCGCCGACGGTCGCCCACGCCCTCGCAACTTCCGATTCGATTTGTACCCGTCATACAAGGGCAAGGACGAAGAGATGGACGCAGAGCGTCTGGAGTTCATCCGCGAGATGATCGGCCAGGAGGAGCGTCTCAAGCAGGTGCTCGTGTCGATGGGCGTCGAGCAGTACATGGGCGTGGGGTGTGAAGGCGACGACGTGGTTGGCCACCTTGCGACGAAGTGGGCGGGCAAAGGCGAGACGGTCTACATCTACAGCGGTGACTCCGACCTTCGCCAACTGGTGCGTGAAGGCTCGGTGTCCGTGGTCGCTCCGGAGCAGAAGTTCAAGGGTGGCGGCAAGAGCAAGGGCGTCAGCGACCACATCTACACGCCGGAGGAAGTCATCGCCAAGCATGGCGTCGCCCCGGAACAGATGGCGGCGCTCAAGGCGCTCGTCGGAGGCAAGGATAACTTGCCTGGCGTCCACGGCATTGGCAAGAAGTCCGGCGTGACTCTCGTCAACCACTATGGTAGCCTGAACAAGGTGCTTCGTGCGGCGATCAACGAGGATGAAGGATGGCCGCTGACGCCACGCCTCCGTGCGCTCGTCGCCGCCGCCGCGCTCGATGTGATTCTGTACTACAAGGTGTCGCAGGTACGCACCGACCTTCCTGTGGAGCGCCTTCCGGGGAAGGCGAGCCAGAGAGATGTTCTGGAACATCTTCGCAAGTACAAGTTCCAGTCGCTGGCGGCGCCTGCGGAACTGTACGCTTTGATGTCTATGGGGCAATCGTAGTCGGTTGCCCCGTTTGACCTTCCGTCCGCGCCAATCGCGCGTTACCCTATTGGGGCGATTGGGACGTTTGGACGATGGGAATCATTCACACTTCGTGGCTCAAGCTCAATCCGGAGCTGCCCTACATGACGGGGGCGGAGCGCACTCTGTTCAACAGAGTCAAGGACGGGCTCTCCATCTTCCGACAGTCCCAGTGCCCGTGTGGTAACTGGGTTCCAAAACATAAGTCGCACTGCTCGGAAGAGTGCTGGAAGAAACAGGGGAAAGACGATGGCAGCGAATAACCACCAGGCGGGCGCAAGCGTGTCCGTCGCCCGCCCGGACCCGAACGTGGCCGGCTGGCTCAACGACATCGCCAACGGCGTCGGCAAGTACGTGAACCTGGAGACGTCCGACGGTGTGGTGCGCGGCGGTAAGCTGACTGCGATCCACATGCGTGAGATCAGGTACAACAACCGTAAGCAGAACGTCATCACGGACATCGAGCTCAATGGCGATCCGTCGGACACCATCCCGCTCATGACCGTGATCGCCATCGAGCTCAGGTGACGCCATGACCGTCCATGCCGCCCACCCCAAGTGCGCCGACTGCGCCCGCGCGCTCTACAAGTCGATGGAGAAGGGCGCCAAGGTCCGGCCTGAGGACCCGTACGCCTTCTGTCGCAATCCCGACTGCCCCCAGTACGGCTACAGGGACGCGACCGAAGAGACCGCCGTGGAGTCCGAGGCGGAGGCGACGGCCGAGGAGCCCGAGCCTGCCACCGAGCTGCCAGAGCCTGCTGCCCCTCCGCCTCCGGCCGCGCCTCCGCCTGTTCGGAGGTTTCGGCGCTCCGCTCCGGCCGGGGAAGTGCCGCCCCCTCCGCCGCCGACGGTCGACTTGGCCGAGGAGACCACGATCAAGAACGCTATCGTGGAGCCCGAGGCAGCCCAGCCGGCCGAGGAAGGCGAGCCCGTGGCCGTGGTGGTGGCCCGTGCTCGGATCAAGACCATCCTGGAGAAGGTGACCGCCGGGCGCTCGCCCGCGGCCATCGGGCTAACCCTCGCCATCCTCAACCAGGAGCTGGGCTGCCACGTCGGTGCCAATGCTCTCATCGACGAATTCGACCTGGAACGCCTCGGGCTCGTGAAGTTCACGACCGAGGGCGAGCCCGAGGAAGCTGCTGCCGAGTAGCTTCCACCTCCGACGACAGTTATCAGTGTTCTTTGGCCGTCCCACTAGACGGGTGGAAGCGGACGCGCTACGCTCTCCCTGGAAGCGAGGAGACCAGCCATGGACACCACGACCAGCGTCGCACCCAAGCCCGTCAAGACCAAGAGGAAGCCCGCGCCGCCGCCCGAGCCGGCCATCACGAGCGCCTACCTGATGTGGATCGGCAGCGACAGTTACCCCGGCATCGGCGACTGGACCGACGAAGCCGTGGAGATGGGCATCTCCAAGCGCCTTCCGTCGGTCGATGCCGGGAAGGCGCTCATGCGGCCGGGCGTCGCCATCTTCGTGGCCCATGACGAGGGCGAGACCACCGCCTGCGCCCATTGCATCGGCCCCGTCGAGTGCCCCGAGTGTCGGAAGCGCGCGGTGGAGCGTATCGCCCTCCAGGAGGCCATCGACAGCGTTCGCAAGCGCCACGCGCCCGAGGCGGCTGGCTTCGCCGGATGGGAGCTGATGGCGCCCGAGGGCGACAGGCGCTACGTCGCGCTGCGCGAGGCCAAGATCAGGACGTTGGACGAGCGAGACGCCGCGTGCGTCATCTGTGAGGGGCGGGCGTCCGTCGAGACGGGCACGGGCGGACACGTCCTGCTGGTCGATGACGACGTCTGGGACTACAGGCGCTACAACTACTGGCTCCACCAGCCGACCAAGTTCGATCCAGATCTGGTGGTGGAGAAGCACATGTGCCCCGCGTGCGGCGGAACGGGCGAGATGCCCAACGCCCAGGTGTTCGGTGTCTTCGTGCCGGAGCGCATCGAGTACATCATGTCCGGCGAGGAAGACGAAGAGAAGCTGGAGGCGGTCAAGGACTTCGCCCCGGTGGGGCCGGAAGCGCTCGTGGTGGAAAAGAAGCGCAAGTGCGGCAAGCGTCGGCCGGGCGGGGTGTACGTCGTGACCACCTCCGAGGGCGCTCCGAAGGCTGCGCACAAGGCGCTCGATGAGCTCGTGGAGAAGGGGCTCGTGGAGCCCGATGGCACCGAGGTCCACGGCTCCTTCATTCGTTTCGCCAGCCCCATCCCCGTGGCGGAGAAGCGTTTCAGGGGGATCAAGGGCGTGGACATCTCTTTCCTCGGTGCCGCGCTCGCTCCCGACGTCACTGACGTTGTCGACGCTCTCAAGGCGTAGCCTTCCGCCCTTCCACCTACCTCAGACGCCCGCGTCGGACCTCCGACGCGGGCGTCGTTGTTTCTCCTACCCAGGCACCCAAGGTAGTATGAGGTAGGATAACAGGCGCCAACGTAGGGGGGGGGGGGGGGGGGGG